>Ga0181531_10000002_pt1 | contig 276563 bp, 220 predicted proteins | sample PEATcosm2014_Bin_38_FD_119743 | JGI IMG/M metagenome (GOLD analysis project Ga0181531, IMG submission 119743) | Peatland microbial communities from MTU Mesocosm Facility, Houghton, MI, USA - PEATcosm2014_Bin11_10_metaG | ecosystem: Environmental > Terrestrial > Soil > Wetlands > Peat | place... | reverse complement strand
GGATTTTAAGTCCCCAGCGTCTGCCATTCCGCCACCCGGGCAGGGCAGGTAGAAAAAGTAGCATGTAAACGCCCGCTTGCTCAATGGCGGCCACGGTTGCCGGCGGCTCCGAATTTGCGGCTTCCCCCTATGAACGTCTTGTAACCTGATTGACAATCACTGGAGGGCGCGGTACGTTTTCTGTCTCTCCCGAGATAGCCTGTTGTTTCGCGGGGAGACAAGCGCCGCAGCGCTAACTTGGCAGTTCTCTATCGCCTCTTCGAGTCGCGCGAGCGAACGCTTCAATTTAATTAAAATCCCTTCACCAGTTGTGCGGCTTGGTGCATCGAACATTCTGACTGGGGGAATTTTTTCTTCCTATCTAGGAGCCAAAGTGAGTCAGCCGAAGAGTCAGCTTGACATGGATCTGTTGAGCATCAACACCATTCGCACCTTAGCGATTGATGCGGTGCAACAGGCCAATTCAGGACACCCTGGAGCACCGATGGGGCTTGCGCCCGTGGTGTACTCCCTCTGGCAAAATTTCTTGCGCTACGATCCCGCCGACCCCACCTGGCCCAATCGCGACCGCTTTGTTCTTTCTGCCGGCCACGCTTCCATGCTGCTCTATGCCACTCTGCACCTTGCTGGCGTCAAAGAAGCGACGAAGGACGGCAAAATTCTAGATTCTCTCGCTGTTTCGATGGACGAAATCAAGCGCTTTCGTCAAATAGGCAGCAAAACTCCTGGTCATCCGGAATCGCACATCACCACAGGGGTTGAAACAACCACGGGACCTCTCGGGCAGGGAGCGGGGAACAGCGTCGGAATGGCGATCGCCGGCAAATGGCTAGGAGCCAACTACAACAAGCCGGGCTTCGATATCTTTGACTTCAAGGTGTATGCGGTGTGCGGCGATGGCGACTTGATGGAAGGAGTGGCCTCCGAGGCCGCTTCTCTTGCTGGACACCTGAAACTCTCTAATCTCTGCTGGGTCTACGACAATAACCACGTAACGCTTGACGGCCCGGCAGATTGGTCCTTCAACGAAGACGTGATGCTGAGATTCCTCGGCTATGGCTGGAACGTCACGCGCGTTGCCGATGCCAATGATTTGCGCGCGCTGGCTCGTGGGTATGAGACTTTCCTTAAGACAACCGACCGGCCAACGCTGATCGTTGTGGACAGCCACATCGGCTACGGTTCTCCGAACAAACAGGATAGTTACGAAGCGCACGGCGAGCCGCTCGGCGAGGCTGAAGTCAAACTCGTAAAGAAAAACTATGGCTGGCCGGAAGACGCCAAGTTTCTCGTGCCCGACGGTGTTTACGATCAATTCAAGAATGGCGTCGGCAAGAGGGGCGCTGAATTTCACTCCGCGTGGAGCGCGAAATTCGCTGAGTACAAGAAGCAGTTTCCGCAGCTCGCCGCTCAGATCGATTGCATGCTGGCCGGAAAATTGCCCGATGGCTGGGACAAAAATCTTCCCAATTTCCCCGCCGATCCCAAAGGAATGGCCACACGCGAAAGCTCCGGCAAAACTCTGAACGCGCTGGCGGCGAACATTCCCTGGATGGTAGGCGGCTCAGCGGACCTGGCCAAGTCCAACAAAACAAATCTGACGTTTGAAGGCGCTGGCGATTTCTTTCCCGATGCATTTCACGGGCGCAACGTTCACTTCGGCGTGCGCGAACACGGCATGGGTGCAGCCGTCAATGGCATGGCGCTTACGAAGCTGCGCGCGTTCAGCGCCACCTTTTTCAATTTCAGCGACTACATGAAGCCCAGCATGCGTCTCGGCGCACTGATGGAAATTCCGGCGCTCTATATTTTCACGCACGACTCCATCGGTTTGGGAGAAGACGGCCCGACGCATCAACCCATCGAACAACTGGCAGGCTTCCGCGCCATGCCGAACATGCTGGTCTTTCGTCCCGGCGATGCAAACGAAGTTGTCGAGTCTTACAAAGTAGCGCTGCAGCATACGCACGGGCCATCGACGCTTGTCTTAACCCGGCAAGCCATGCCCACGTTTGACCGCACGAAATATGGCGCCGTATCCGGAGTGGCAAAAGGCGCGTATGTACTAGCGGACGCCCCCGGTGGAAAGCCGGATGTCATCTTGATGGCCAGCGGCAGCGAGGTGGGATTGATCATGTCCGCCTACGAAAAATTATCCGCTGAAGGCATAAAAGCCCGCGTCGTTAGCATGCCGTGCTGGGAACTCTTCGAAAAGCAGGACGCCGCTTACAAGGAAAGCGTTCTCCCGGCCGGCGCGACCGCTCGCGTTTCTGTCGAAATGCAATCTGTCCTTGGCTGGGACCGCTATGTCGGCCCCAAAGGCAAAATCATCGGAATGCGCTCGTTTGGAGCATCGGCACCCATCAAAGATTTGTTGAAGAAATTCGGCTTCGAAGTTGGAGACGTCGTCGCCGCAGCAAAAGAAGTCCTAGGAAGGTAGCAGTTGCGCGCGAAACGGGCGTATCCGGTCCCGGCAGTATAATGGACGCCCCACCATTTTGATTTTGTTAGTGATAGAGGAGAATCATCATGACCACGACATCAACTGTTCCAAATGTTGGCTCTGCGAAAGGCGCCAATCCCCTGAAGGCCCTTCTCGATTACGGCCAGTCTCCGTGGATGGACTATATCCGGCGGGACCTGCTCACGGGCGGGGGGCTGAAGAAATATATTGATGACGATGGGCTCCGCGGCATGACCTCCAATCCCGCGATCTTTGAAAAAGCCATCACCGGCAGCAGCGTCTACGCGGATATTCTCAATTCGCCCGATGCAAAAAAGCTCGACGCCAAAGGTCTCTTCGAAAAAATCGCCATCCGCGACGTTCAGGATGCCTGCGACATTTTCAAAACGGTTTATACCAGCTCCAAGCTGCGCGACGGCTACGTCAGCCTCGAAGTCTCTCCCTATCTCGCCAATGACACCAAGGGCACCATCGAGGAAGCTCGCCGCCTCTGGAAGTCCGTAGACCGCCCGAACGTCATGATCAAGGTTCCGGCGACTCCTGAAGGGGTTCCAGCCATCCGCCAGCTTCTGGAAGACGGCCTGAACATCAATATCACTCTGCTTTTCGCGCAATCCGCCTACGAGCAAGTCGCTGAAGCCTATCTCGCTGCTCTCGAAGCGCGCGCATCCAAAGGCCAGGACATAAGCCACATCGCTAGCGTTGCGAGCTTTTTCGTTAGCCGCATCGACTCCCTGGTCGACGGCAAGATCGATGAGAAACTGAAGGCTGGACCCGACCCTGCTCAGAAATCTTTGCTCGAAAGTATCCACGGCCAAATCGCCATTGCCAACGCCAAAGTGACCTACCACAAGTATCAGGAGCTATTTGGCGGAGCCCGCTGGAAGGCTTTGGCGGCGAAGGGTGCCCAGACGCAGCGCCTGCTCTGGGCTAGCACCAGCACCAAGAACCCCAAGTATCGCGACGTGATCTACGTCGAAGAACTCATCGGCGCCGACACCGTGGATACCATTCCTCCGGCTACCTTTGATGCGTTTCGCGACCACGGCAAACTGCGCGCCAGCCTGACGGAAAATGTCGAAGCGGCGCGCAAGACCATGGAGAACCTGGCCAAAGCCGGCATTTCCATGAAGGAAGTAACGGACAAGCTTCTCGTGGATGGCGTCAAGCTTTTTGCCGACGCATTCAAACAGCTTCTCGACGCCACCGGAAAAACGGCCGGGGTTAGCTCGTGAGCGTGAACCCGCAAAGCTACAAACTCCCGGCGAAGCTTTCCAGCGATGTGAACGCTTCCCTCGCGGACTGGAACAAGAACAACAAAATCAAAAAGCTCTGGGAGAAAGATTCTTCGCTGTGGACGGGAGCCGACGAGGGCAAGTGGCTCGGCTGGTTGGACATCACGGAAGAGCAGCTTGGGGGTATTGACGCTCTGAATCAGATTGCCGAGAACATAAAAGAGGCCGCATTCAAGAACGCCCTGCTCCTCGGGATGGGTGGATCGAGTCTCTGCCCTGAAGTTTTGCGCATGACATTCGGAAAGGCCGAGGGCTTCCCGGACCTCCACGTTCTGGACTCCACTGATCCCGCGCAAATCAAATACATCGAGAACAAAGTCGACCTATCCAGCACGATTTGCATCGTTTCCAGCAAATCTGGCGGCACGCTGGAACCAAACATCTACAAACAATACTTTTTTGACCGCGTGAAATCCAAAGTGGGAGAGAAGGAAGCCGGCAACCGCTTTATCGCCATTACGGATCCCGGCTCAAAAATGCAGCGCGCTGCCGAAAAAGACAAATTTCGCAAAATTTGCTTCGGCGTGCCCAGCATCGGTGGGCGGTATTCCGCTCTGTCCAATTTCGGCATGGTGCCGGCTGCTGTCATGGGTATCGACGTGCCCCGTTTTCTAAAGAACACAAAAAAAATGGTGGACGCCTGCGGACCTGATAGCGATGCAACCAAGAACCCCGGCGCGGTCCTTGGAACCATCCTCGGTGTCGCCGCAACTCAGGGCAGGGACAAGGTCACCATCATCACCTCTCTCGGAATTTTCGATCTCGGTGCCTGGCTCGAGCAGCTCCTCGCTGAATCCACGGGAAAAGTCGGCAAAGGCATTATTCCAGTAGACCGCGAAAAGGTCTCCACGCCTGATGCGTACGGCGACGACCGCGTTTTTGCCTATCTCCGCCTGGAGTCCGATACCGACAAGCAGCAGTCTGCTGCCGTGGATGCTCTCGCCAAGGCCGGGCACCCTGTCGTGCGCATCGTTTTGTCTGACATTTACAATCTTGGCCAGGAATTCTTCCGGTGGGAAATCGCCACCGCCGTCGCCGGCGCGATCATCGGAATCAACGCCTTCAATCAGCCTGACGTCGAAGCCAGCAAAGTGGAAACCCGCAAACTGACTGCCGAGTATGAAGAAACCGGCAAACTTCCTTCTGAAGCACAATTCTTCACGGGAGGCAGCCTCAAACTATACGCCGATCCGAAAAATACGCTCGCTCTCAAAGGCGGCGAAACTCTTGTTGGCTTTCTGAAAAATCATCTTTCCCGGATGAGCGCGGGCGATTACTTCGGCGTCCTCGGCTACATCACCATGAACGAGGCCCATGAAGCGGCTCTCCAGTCCATTCGCCTGGCCGTGCGCGACACTAAAAAAGTCGCAACGGTCCTCGGCTTCGGCCCGCGCTTCCTTCATTCCACCGGACAAGCCTATAAAGGCGGACCCAACTCCGGTGTCTTCCTACAGATTACATGCGACGACGCCGTGGACCTGCTCGTTCCCGGGCAGAAGTACACCTTTGGCGTCGTAAAAGCCGCGCAAGCGCGTGGCGATTTTGCCGTTCTCGCCGAACGCGGCAGGCGCGCCTTGCGCGTTCATCTCGGGAAAGATGTGACGGCTGGTCTTGCAACCTTGACCGATGCCCTTAATCAGGCGCACGCCAACTGATCGCCAGGCATGAACTCTTGATACTCAATTTCAATTCGAATTCATAGGAGCGGACGCAATGCAACTCGGCATGATTGGTCTTGGGAGAATGGGCGCTAATATGGTGCGCCGGCTGCAAAAAAATGGGCACCAGTGTGTCGTCTACGACCGCAGCGCGGAATCGGTAAAGCAGCTTGCAGGAGAAGGCGCTACGGGCGCCACTTCTCTCGATGATTTCATCAATAAACTTCAAAAACCGCGCGCCATCTGGCTGATGGTACCCGCGGCCGTGGTTGACTCCACGCTCCACGATCTCACCGCCAAGCTCGACTCCGGCGACATCGTCATCGACGGGGGAAACTCCTACTACATCGACGACATCCGCCGCGCCAAAGAGCTTAAAGCGAAAGGCGTCCACTATTGCGACGTCGGCACCAGCGGCGGCGTGTGGGGCCTCGAACGCGGCTACTGCCAGATGATTGGCGGCGAGAACGACATCATCAAACACCTCGATCCCATCTTCAAAACGCTCGCTCCCGGCCGCGGAAATGTCGACCGCACACCCGGCCGCGAAAAAGCGGGCGGCACCTCCGAAGAGGGCTATCTGCATTGTGGCCCATCCGGCGCGGGTCACTTCGTAAAAATGGTCCACAATGGCATCGAGTATGGCCTGATGGCCGCGTACGCCGAAGGGCTTAACATTTTGAAGCACGCCAACGTGGGAAAATCCCATCGCGAAATCGACGCCGAAACCACTCCTCTGCGTGATCCCGAACACTATCAATACGACTTCAACCTCGCCGACGTCACCGAAGTCTGGCGCCGCGGCAGCGTCGTCGCCTCCTGGCTGCTGGACCTGACTGCCATCTCGCTCCTTGAACAGCCGACCCTCGAGCGCTTCTCCGGGCGCGTTTCCGATTCCGGCGAGGGCCGCTGGACCATCCTCGCCGCCATCGAATCGACTGCACCCGCGCCCGTTCTCACTGCATCTCTATTTCAGCGCTTCACGTCCCGCGGCGAAGACGATTTCGCCGCAAAGCTTCTGTCCGCCATGCGCTTTCAGTTCGGCGGCCATCTTGAGAAGAAAGACGGTCACTAGAAGCGCCCCGGGCCTCCAACGAGCTGCCTGAGACAGGACAATCTGCATGATCCCGACTGACAAAAACAAGGAACTGAGCCCCCTTGCCTCTCCTTGCGTCATGGTGATTTTCGGCGCCAGCGGCGACCTCACCAAGCGCAAGCTCATTCCCGCGTTGATCAACCTCGCGCAGGAGGGCCTTCTCTCGAAGCAGTTCGCCATCGTCGGCTTCTCCTTCGATTCCATGGACACGAATTCGTTCCGCTCGCTTCTCAATGAAGAGATCAAACAGTTTGAAGACCACCCCGTCGATCCAGCGCTCTGGCAGTGGTTTATGGAACGCATTTACTATGTTCAGGGCGATTTCAAGGATCCCGCTGCCTATCAGCGCCTGAAGAACCAGATCACCGAAGTCGACAGAACCCATGGCACACAGGGCAATCTCTTCCACTACCTCGCCGTTTCTTTTAGCTTTTTCTCGGCCATCGTCCAGAAGCTAGGTGAAATTGGACTGACGAAGGAAGAAAACGGCAAGTGGACGCGCGTGATTGTGGAAAAACCATTCGGTCACGACCTTCCATCCGCTCAGCAGCTCAACAAAGAACTGAAACAAATCCTCACCGAAAAGCAGATTTTCCGCATCGACCATTACCTCGGCAAGGAAACCGTCCAGAACCTCATGGTTTTCCGCTTTGCCAACAGCATGATCGAGCCGCTCTGGAACCGCACCTACATCGATCACGTGCAAATCACCGCCGCCGAATCCGTGGGCGTCGAGCACCGCGGCGGATTTTACGAGACTGCCGGCGCATTGCGCGATATGGTGCCGAATCACCTGTTCCAGCTTTTGACTTTGACGGCCATGGAGCCGCCGATCTCCTTCGAGGCCGATGCCGTCCGAGATAAACAAGCCGAAATTCTTCACGCCCTGCAAATTCCCTCGCCCGAAGACGTTTTGCACAACATGATCCGCGGCCAATACGGCGAAGGCACCGAAGGAAATGACCGGGTCCCGGCCTACCGCAGCGAACCAAACGTTTCTCCGGAATCGAATACGGAAACCTTCGTCGCCCTCAAACTCAAGATTGATAACTGGCGCTGGGCCGACGTTCCTTTCTATCTCCGCACCGGCAAGCGCCTCGCCAAGCGCGTAACGGAAATCGCGATCCAATTCCGCCGTACTCCGTTCATGCTTTTCCGAAAGACACCCATAAAAGACCCGCGCACCAACCGCTTGGTCATTCATATCCAGCCAGACGAAGGCATCTCCTGGCGCTTCGCCGCCAAAGTCCCCGGCTCGGTCATGAAGCTCGGCCTCGTCAACATGGATTTCGATTACGCCCGCGATTTTGGCACCTCGCACAGCACCGGCTACGAACGCCTTCTCTACGATTGCATGCTCGGCGACGCTACTCTCTTCCAGCGCGCTGACATGGTAGAAGCAGGCTGGGCCGCTATTGAGCCTGTTATCGACGTCTGGAAAGCCCTGCCGGCTCGCGGCTTCCCGAATTACGCCGCCGGCTCCTGGGGGCCTAAAGAGGCCGATGATTTGATGGCTCGCGACGGCCGCGCCTGGCGCAAGATCGGCGAAGAAGAGGAAGACGCCAAGAGTTCTGCTACGGCCACCGAAAATCTGAAAGCTGCCGGAGCGATGAACAAGTGAGGCAGTATGAGTAGCGCGGAACTGAAACCGAAATCAAACGCCGAAGTTCGCATCCTTCCTGACAGCGCCGCTATCGCCGAACGGGCGGCGCAGCTCTTCGTGGATATTGCCGTCGAATCCGTTAAACAAAAAGGCTCGTTCGACGTGGCTCTTTCCGGCGGATCGACTCCCAAGACGATGCACGGTCTTCTCGTCAGCGATCCCGCTCTCCGCTCCCGGCTCCCTTGGGACAAAATGCACATCTTCTTCGGCGACGAACGCCATGTAAGACCAGACGACGCCGAGAGCAACTACCGCATGGCCTCCGAAACGCTGATTTCCAAATCGCCCCTAAAGCCGGAACAAATCACGCGCATCAAAGGGGAATATCCCGAAGCAGAACAAGCCGCCCAGGAATATGAACAGGCTATCAAGTCCTATTTCAAGTTGGCGGATGGCCAGTTCCCGCGCTTTGATTTGATCTTTCTCGGAATGGGCCCGGAAGGCCACACCGCCTCTCTATTTCCCGGCACCAAGGCTCTTAAAGAAACTCGCCGCATCGCGGTGCATAACTGGGTCGGCAAAGTCCTCATGGATCGCATTACCCTGACCGCTCCGGCCATCAACAACGCCGCCAACGTCCTCTTCCTCGTCGGCGGCACAGAGAAAGCCCCCGCGCTGACTGCGGTCCTCGAACGAATTTACGAGCCAGATCAGTTGCCGGCGCAGTTGATCCAGCCCACCAACGGCAAACTGCTGTGGCTGGTGGACACCGGTGCCGGCAGCATGCTCAAAAAAGCCATTCGCGAGTGAGCTGTTTTAGAGTGTGTTGTTGGACGTGTTGTGGAGTGCGGCAGCTCCGCTGCCGCTTTTCTTAGCCGCGGTGGCACGATATATCCTAAAATATTCAGTAGGAGACCCAAATGGCAACGAGCACCACTTCTGGCAGTATCGAAACCTATCTCGGCGCAAAAGCCGAATCCCTTCTTGGCTTCAAATCGCCCAAAATCTCAAAGGAACGCCTGCATGTCCCCGGTCCCGATTTTGTCGATCGCATCTGGACCATCTCCGACCGCAACAGCCGCGTTCTGACGAATCTCCAGCGTCTGTTCCATCATGGCCGTCTCCACGGCACTGGCTATCTTTCGATCCTTCCCGTTGACCAGGGCATCGAGCATTCCGCCGGCGCCAGCTTTGCCAAAAATCCCGACTATTTCGATGCCGAAAACATCGTCAAGCTGGCGGTCGAGGGCGGTTGCAACGCGGTTGCCTCCACCTTTGGCGTGCTCGGCTCCGTCGCGCGCAAATACGCGCACAAAATCCCTTTTATCGTGAAGCTGAACCATAACGAACTCCTCACCTTCCCCAATAAATTCGATCAGATCTTCTTCGGTACTGTAAAAGAAGCCTGGAACATGGGCGCAGCCGCGGTCGGCGCGACGATCTATTTCGGCTCCGACAATGCTGACCGCCAGATCGTTGAAGTCAGCCGCGCCTTCGCCGAGGCCCACGAACTTGGCATGGCCACCGTTCTCTGGTGCTATCTCCGCAACAACGCTTTTAAGAAGGACAAGGACTACCACGTCTCCGCCGACCTTACCGGACAGGCCAATCACCTTGGAACGACCATTCAGGCCGACATCATCAAACAAAAGCTTCCGGAAAATAATGGCGGATACATGGCCCTCAACATGGGCGACTCCAGCTACGGCAAGTTCGACAAGCGCATTTACACCGATCTGGCCAGCGACCACCCCATCGATCTCTGCCGCTATCAGGTCGCCAACTGCTACATGGGCCGCTCCGGCCTCATCAACAGCGGCGGAGCCTCCGGTGCCAACGATTTCGAAGAGGCAGTGACTACCGCCGTCATCAATAAGCGCGCGGGCGGGACCGGCCTCATCTCCGGCCGCAAAGCCTTCCAGCGCCCCATGTCCGAAGGCGTCCTGCTGTTGAACGCCATCCAGGACGTCTACCTGAGCCCCGACGTCACCGTAGCGTAATGCGCGTAGAGGGGGACCTTTAGGTCCGCCTCTATCCCTGACGAAAAATGCCCTGCTAAAGGAATCGTGTTTGTGGAGGGCTTCGCAGAAAAGCGGCCCTGCCGAATGCCCGTAACCCATTTAGATGCAACACTTACACGTATTGGACCATCTGACAGGACTTCGCGTGCTTCCTGTCTATCAACTCCCCCAAAATCAACAAGTTGCGGCAATCAAGCGGTTCTAAACCGAGCACTTGCTCATTGTGTACTTAAACCCTTTAGCTGCAACACTTACAAAAATGGCGGGAGGGGTCAAGGTGTCGAGCGACCTTCATTTCCTCTGCGCCAGAAATTCCTCAGCAACATCCAAGTGTTACCTTGAACCATGGAGGAAAGACTCGTGACTAAACGATTGGAAGGGAAAGTAGCCGCAATCACCGGAGGCAATCAAGGCATCGGCTTGGGCATTGCTGAGCGCTTTATCCAGGAAGGGGCGGCTGTCTCGATTTGCTATCTCTCGGACAAGACCGGCACCGAAAAGACCGTCGAGGGTCTGCGCAGAGGCGGCGGAAAGGCCGTGGCTATTCAGGCGGACGTCTCAAAACTAGCCGACGGCCAGCGATTCATCTCGGAAACGGTTTCTCAGCTGGGCGAGCTGGACATCCTGGTAAACAACGCCGGCGTCGAAAAGCGCGCCAGCTTCTGGGACGTCACCGAGGCTGATTTCGATTTCGTGCTCAACGTAAACCTGAAAGGGCTGTTCTTCATGACCCAGGCTTTTGTTCGCTACGCGATGCAGACCAAGCGCGCTGGAAAAATCATCAACATCAGCTCCGTTCATGAGGAGCTTCCTTTCCCTCATTTCACTTCCTACTGTGCCAGCAAAGGCGCCCTGAAGATGATCACGCGCAACCTTTCCATCGAGCTGGCGCCGCTAGGCCTCACCATAAACAATATCGCCCCCGGCGCTATCGAAACGCCCATCAATAAGAATCTTCTGAACGATCCAGTCAAGCTCAAGAGCCTGCTGGAAAATATCCCGCTGAAGCGACTTGGAAATCCACGGGACGTCGCCTCCATTGCGGCCTTCCTTGCTGCCGACGAATCCAGCTACGTCACGGGAACCACATTTGTAGTAGATGGCGGACTGACCTGGAACTATGAAGAGCAATAAGCAAAGCCGAGCCTGCGCAGGTAGAGGCGTCTGCCTACGGATGACCGTTCGGCCTTCGCCGATCGCCGCCACCGGGCACGGCTCCGTTTTGACGGGACGAACGTATTTTATGTTTTGCGCAGCGAGCGGTCTGACTTGGAACCACGCGCAGCAGTAGCAGCGCGCCGAAGCCGTGGCTTTGGTTCGCCTTCAGCAGCAGCCGAACGCGCCGTCGCCAGGAGTTTCCTCGCATTTTCGCGAATATCGCCGTGCGAAAAAACCGCGCTTCCGGCGACGAGAATCTCAGCCCCGGCCCGCACGATATCTCCCACGGTGTCCAGCGCCACTCCGCCGTCAATCTCAATCCGGAATCCGAATCCCCGCGATTCGCGGATGCGCGCCAGCGCGGCAACTTTCTTCAGCGCGTTCGCAATAAAATGCTGCGCGCCAAATCCCGGATTCACGGACATCACCAGGACGTGGTGCACTATCTCCAAAACTTCATCCAGCATGTGCACCGGAGTCGCAGGATTAATCACCACACCAGGCTTGCAGCCATGCGATTCAATCAGATGCAGGGTGCGGTCCAGGTGAACGCAAGCCTCCTGATGCACGGAAATCCAGTTCGCGCCGGCCTCCGCAAACGCCGGAATATATTCATCCGCATTCTCGATCATCAGGTGGCAGTCGAACGTAGCATCGGGAATCGTCTTGCGGAGAGAAGCCACGACCGCCGGCCCGATCGTGAGGTTCGGCACAAAGTGCCCGTCCATCACGTCGAGGTGCAATACAGTGCCGCCGCCATCGAGCGCAGCTTTCGCGTCCACGCCCAATTGCGCAAAATTCGCGGACAAAATCGAGGGTGCCAGTTCCATGGTCATGAGCGGCGCGCCTTCCTTTCCGGCACAGGGCCGATTATACTCGAACACGAGCGCGATGCCGTAAGCGCGCTATGTGCTTAAACTTATCTGTAAGCCAAAATGCATCGCAGGCTTCACCGGCATGTCCTTTGATGCGGGAGGTATGTAAATGCAGTTCCGCCCATTGCGTTCGATGATGATTAGTGGCTCGGTGTTTTTAATTTTTTTCTGTGGTGGTTTGCCCGCCGCCCAAGAGCCGCAAGTTCCCGTCGTGGACGGCGGTCTCGGCTCCTGCCGCGCGGATTTTACGGTGAAGGATGGCTCGGACAAGCCTCTTTATAACGCCAAGGTTCACGTCACCATTAAGTACGGATTCTTCGACAAGCGTAAGACGGATCTGGAAGTTGGTACCAACAGCGACGGCAAGGCCAGTATCACCGGTTTGCCCAATGCGCCCAAGAAGCCTATCGAATTTACTATCAAAAGCGGCACCGTCTCAAAAGACCTGACCATGGACCCTTCCGAGAAATGCGTCGCCAAATTCGATGTCACTCTGACGGTTCATTAACTTTCACGCTTTCAATGGAATTTGCTTGAAAGCGGAGCGGTAAACCTGCCGCTACATTTCAGCAACTCAGCGGAATTGTGCAGCGGCTCTTGCTGCTTTCGCGAGCCACTTCCAGTAATCGCATCACATCCAGCGCCCACTCCGGCTGCACCGCCAGATTCGCTTTGCCAAGAATCGCGTCGCGTAGATTGGCATAAAAATCGCGGTAGTCGCAGTTCGCGGAGGGCATCCGCCGTTGCGTGAACGTCCCGTCATCGGAAACGGTGGTCAACAGCCCCCAATTTTCCTCAGGTTCCGCGCCCCACGGCGCATCCACAGGCAAGTGGCCACGCCGAAGGTTGCCCTCCTGCGGATCGACGGTCACTTTAACGTACGCACCCCGCGTTCCAAGCAGTGTAAATCGCGGCCGCGTTGCAGCCGCCAGTATGGAGGAGCGCAAATCGGCTCGCACGCCGCTCGCATAGTGAAACGTGAGGTCGAAGGCATCGTCTGCGAGACCGCCTTCCCGCTCGATGCGAATGTCCGCCGTCACAGCCTGCGGCATCCCGAAAAGCACAAGCGCGTGATCGATGAGGTGCGGCGCAATATCAAAAAATATTCCCGTGCCCGGCCCGGTTTTCTCCCGCCACGCGCCCGCACGAAGCTGCGGACGAAAGCGGTCATAGTTGCTCTCAAAGCGGACGATGCGTCCCAGCGTGCCGCCCGCAACGAGTTGCGCGATCGCCTGAAAATCGCCGTCATACCTTCGATTCTGGTAGACGGTAAGCAACTGGCCTTTCTGCTCCGCAAACTCGACCAGCGCAACCGCCTCTTCCAGCGTGGTCGTGAATGGCTTATCCACGAGCACATCCCGCCCTGCAGCCAGGCACTTGTGCGCAAGGGGATAATGCGAATCGTTCGGCGTGGCTATGACCACAAGACGAATTTCAGGAATAGAGAGAAGCTCCTCCAAGGTGCGCACAATCCGTGCACCGGGATAAGCCTCGCATGTCTCGTTCCCGCTGCGTTGCAAAATCGCCGCCAGCCGCAGTCCCGGGACACGCGAAATCACCTGCGCATGAAAGGCGCGCCCCGCCAGCCCAAATCCGATAAGTCCAACGTCAATCATGAAAGCATCCAAGTCTGGAACACGAAAGCACTCTGAAAGGGCCCTTCATACTATCGCAATGGCAAATGCTCAGGATTGGATTTTCTCGATTATGAAAATGTTGTCAACGACGTTGCCCCCGGCCCTTGCGTCCTGCAAAATGGTTGATAGTCTGTGACCACACAAGCCATCGCTCTCAATGCCGCCGCGCGCCAGCGCTACCTGCTGGTGCTTCTCTTCGCCGGATTCGTTCTTACCGGTGTTGAGATTACGCTCGCCGGACCCATGCTCCCGCTTTTCATCCAGCGGTGGTCGCTGACGGATTCACAGGCCGGAATTTTTTTCACGCTTGAGTTTGGCTTTTCTCTAGCCGGTGTGTGGATCTCAAGCTTGATCACCCATTATTTCGGCAGCCGCACCTCTCTCGTTCTGGGTTACCTGCTCATCGGCTTTGGCCTCGCCATCGTGAACGCATCTTCCATGAACGTAGCGCTCTTCGCCCTTGGCGCCCTGGGATTCGGCTATGGCCTCGTCGTTCCAGTGACCAATGTCACCGTCGCGGAAATCGGCGGCTTGCGCAGCGCCTCGCTCGTCAGTCTAGTTAATTTCGCCTGGGGAGTTGGCTCCTTCGCCGTTCCTCTCCTCGTACTGGTCGCGCTGAAAGGCGCGTTCCTTACGAAGATGCTTTATATCTTTGCGGGATTCGGAGGCCTACTCGCTTTCTCTTTCCTTTTTTCGCATGTTCCCGAGCACCAGGAAGCCACACCTCGTTCGGAAACTTCCGCGTCCCCCAAAGTCGGCATGGTCATAACCGCCACTCTCGCCGCTCTCTTTTTTCTTTATGTTGCCACGGAAGTCAGCTTCGGCAGCTGGGCGGCCGCGCACGTCAAGCGCCTCGCCGGCAACGGAAACAGCCTGGCCACCCTGGCTCCCATGTTTTTCTACGGCGGGCTCATGACCGGCCGCGCGCTGGCACCGCTGATTCTCCCACACGTCCGCGAACTGCGCCTTGTCTGGACCGCGCTGAGCGCTGTCGTGTTTTTCGGTTTTATCTTTGTTTTCGCCGGCACGCAGCGGACTGCATTCGTTAGCGTGGCGGCCACCGGTCTTGGCTGCGCCACCGTTTTCCCCATCTATGTCGCATGGCTCTCGCGGTGGTATGGCGACCAGATTACGCACGTCCGCGGCGTGATGTTTTCGATGTCCTCGATTGGATCGGCCTCCGCGCCGGGAATTGTGGGTTTTGTGTCCACGCATGCCGGCGGCTTGCGCGCTGGCCTGTTCGTACCGCTGGTATGCGCTCTGCTCATGATTGTTCTGCTCTTCCTTGTGCGCCGCCAGGCCGCCGCCTGAGGTATTCTCTTTTCGTGCCAACAGATCCGCAGCGCTCGCCCACAACAGGTCTCCTGCTCGGGCTGATCATCACGTTAGCCGCGGTCGTCGCCTATTCGTTTTACATCACCGTGCAACTCAATGGCCTGCGCCAACTGCAAAGCGAAATGGTCGACCGCAACCGTAAGGACTCTTTGCAGTTGCTGCGCGTGCAGAACGATCTCAATTCCGTTGCGCTGGCGATGCGCGACATGCTGGATGCCAGCGAGCCGTACCCGCTCACGGCGTGGACCGCGCAATTCGAACGTATTCGCGGCGACCTTGCCGCCGCGCTGCATCTAGAAGAACAATTGGCGGGAGCTAACCGCACCGCCGATCAGCGAAAATTTCTCAGTCAATCGGTAGCGCAATTCTGGGATGCAGTTGATCGCATGTTTGCGCTTGCCGCCCAAGGAAAAGAAACGGACGCGCGCGAGCAAATCCGTTTGACGCTACAAGCGCGGCAGGAATCGCTTAGCACGGCGGTTTCACGCTTGCTGGTGCAAAACAACGAAGGCGAAGAACAGGCAGCAAGCCGCATCACGCAAATCTACGATGGAGTCCAGCGACAGCTTTATTTATTCCTCGGCGCCACGCTTGTCGCCATCGTACTCACGAGCTTTTATTCGATCCGCTCAAACCGCATTATTTTTGCAAAGCTGTCCGCGCTTTCCGAGCAGCGCAGCGACCTTGCGCAAAAGCTGATCTCGACCCAGGAAGCCACGTTACGGCACATCTCGCGCGAACTGCACGACGAATTTGGCCAAGTGCTGACAGCCATAGGCTCGCTGCTGGGCCGCGCGGGAAACCACTTGCCCAAAGGATCAAAAGTCCGCGAAGAAGTACAGGAAGTTCGCGAGATCGCGCAAACCACGCTCGATAATATTCGCAGCCTCTCGCAAGCCCTCCATCCAGTGCTGCTCGAAGAAACCGGACTGGTGAGCACTCTGGACTGGTATATTCCAACGGTCGAACGCCAAACGGGCCTCACGCTGAACTACGAAAAATCAGGCGCTCCGTTCGCACTCGACGGCGCCGCGAGCGTGCATGTTTATCGCGTTCTGCAAGAAGCGCTGAACAACGTTAGCCGCCATTCTGGCGCGAAGGAAGCGTGGATTCGCCTGAAATTTTCACCGGAAGCACTGGAGCTGGAAGTAGAAGACCATGGAAAAGGAATCGTGGCGGAAAAACACGGCCGCGGCATTGGGCTGGTAGCCATGCGCGAACGCGCAGTGCTAATCGGCGGCACGCTTGTGCTTCTACGCCCGGCAAATGGCGGCACGACAGTCCGTCTCCAAATCTCTCGTCAGAAAGTCGAATCTCATGCCAGCTAAGCTGACCGTCTTATTGGTAGATGATCATGCACTCGTTCGTCTCGGCTTCCGCCGCATCCTGGAAGACGATGCGGAAATCGAGGTCGTGGGCGAAGCGAGCACCGGCGAAGAAGCGGTGGGTCTGGCCAAAAAGCACCATCCAGCCGTGACTGTCATGGATTGCGCGCTGCCCGGAATGAGCGGCCTGGACGCCACCCGAAAAATTCTCGAGGCCAATCCTGCAGCGGCTATTTTGATGCTCAGCATGCATTCGGAAGACACGCTGGTGCGCCAGGCGCTGCATGCCGGCGCCCGCGGTTACATTTTGAAAAATGCGATGGACCTCGATCTCGCCAATGCGATCAAGCGCGTAGCCGCAGGCGAAAAAGTCCTCGACCCACAAGTCACGCGCCCTGCCGCTGCGCTGAAAGGTGAACGCGAAGGCGGCCTGACGCCACGCGAACTGGAAGTCCTGCAACATATTGTTGCCGGCAAATCCAACCGGGAAATCGCCGCCGAATTGAATCTCAGCGCGAACACGGTCTCCGTGCATCGCGCGAACATCATGGATGCGCTCGGCATTCACAAAACTGCAGAGCTCGTGGTTTACGCGATTCGGAACGGCCTGGTGAACCTGCCTTGAACCGCCGTGATTTCCTGGCACGCGCGATAGCAGCCGGTTTCGGTACGGCAATGTCGCCCCCGCGCATTTTCGGAGCACCGAGCGCCGATCCCGGTTTTCACCTCACCAATGTAACGGCCGCAGCGGGCATCGATTTTCGGCACAACAGCGGTGCCTACGGCGGAAAGCTTCTCCCGGAAACGCTTGGCTCCGGCTGCGCCTTCCTGGATTACGACCGCGACGGCTGGCAGGACATTCTTCTCATCAACGGAATGGATTGGCCCGGCTACGGCCGGCAGCGCTCGACGCTAAAGCTTTATCGCAACAACCGTAACGGCACGTTCACCGACGTAACAAAATCCGCCGGCCTCGATATCGAGCTTTACGGAATGGGCGTAGCGGTCGGCGATTATAACAACGACGGCTTTCCCGATATTTTCATCAGCTGCGTGGGCCAAAGCCGTCTCTTCCGCAACACCGGCAAAGGCTCGTTTGTGGACGTAACAAAATCGAGCGGTCTGCAAAACCATCAAGGATTCAGCACCTCCGCGCTCTGGTTCGATTACGACCGCGACGGCCTCCTCGATCTTTTTGTCTGCAATTACGTCCGCTGGTCGCCCGAGCATGACGTCTTCTGCAGCCTTGACGGCACGCACAAATCCTACTGTACGCCCGAAGCCTACCGCGGCGATACCTGCTGGCTCTTCCACAATCGCGGCGATGGCACTTTCGAAGATGTCACCGCTCCAAGTGGGATCTTTGACAGCAGTTCGAAGTCGCTCGGCGTGGCGATGTTTGATTACGATCATGACGGCTGGCCGGATTTGCTGGTGGCTAACGATACGCAACCGAACAAGCTCTACAAGAATCTTCGCAACGGAAAATTCAAGGACGTCGCCGTCGAAGCCGGACTCGCTTTCAGCGCCGAAGGCAAGGCCCGCGCCGGAATGGGCGTCGATACCGGCGATTTTGAAAACTCCAGCAAATCCGGCGTAGCCATTACCAATTTCGATAACGAAATGATCGGCCTCTATCGCTCGTCAAGCCCAGGCACGTTCGACGACATCGCCATCCCCTCGGGGTTGGGCGCCGCTTCCCGCAGCACTCTCGGCTTCGGCTGCGCCTTTTTCGACGCCAACCTCGACGGCCTCCTGGATCTAGCCGTAGCCAATGGCCACATTGACGAAACCGTCCGCAACATTCGTGGAAACGTTGGCTACGCGCAACCGCCGCAACTTTTCCTGAATCTGGGCGCTGACAAATTCCGCGACGTCGCAAGCGAAGTCGGCGGCGGTTTCCAAACGCCCATCGTCGGACGCGGCCTTGCTTACGCCGACTTCGACCGCGACGGCGATCTGGATCTGCTCCTCACAACGAACAACGGCCCGGCTTATTTGTACCGCAACGATCAAACCGCGGGAAACCGGAGCATTCGTTTCCAGTTAATCGGCACAAAATCAAACCGTGACGCGATCGGCGCGTCCGTAAAAATCTTTCTCGCAGGGCAAATACAGTCGAGATGGGTGCGGGGAGGATCAAGCTATCTCTCTCAGTCTGAACTGCCCGTGACTTTCGGGGTAGGGAAGAGCGAAAAGATCGAGCGGGTGACGATCGCCTGGCCGAGCGGCACAATGGAAGAGTACAAAGATTTAGCGGCCGGGAGAGCCTACGAAATTACTGAATCAAAAGGGCTTACAAAATAGTTGCCTCCCCTAATTGTTTTGCGCTATTGCCACTTTTTTCGCCTCTCGCTATAACATGGACAACCTGAATTGCTTCCCCATCCGACCGAGTTCATGGCGACGTGGAGGCACCCCAAAGCACCCGCGGCCGACGCCCGCACAGCGTCGGCCGCCTTTATTTGTGGCAGGCAGTTTGCGAGATTCGAATGGAACGCAGCGCGAACAAGTTCGTTTCTCAATCATTATATAATTTCTAGAAGAAAGTCCTTTGGAGCGACATGCGATGACCTGGATCAAAACGGTTCGAATGGAAGAGGATGAGGATCTAAAGACAGCAATTGAAGAAGAGCGCAAGTTCTATCCTGCCGAATACGCCACGCCGGTTGCCTCTGTTTTCGCGGGAGTGGACCAGAGCATTGTTGGTTCGCACTCGCTCTTCCCCGATGTGCTTTTTCACGCGTTCAGCACCTTCGGTTCGCTGATGTCTCCTGATTTACCCCTGAAGCGCCACCAGCACGAAATGATCGCTACGATGGTTTCGGTCACGAACCGGTGTCACTATTGAATCGAATCTCACGCAGAGTTTCTGCGTCGCGTGACTTTGAATGAGGAAATGGTGGAAGCGCTCAAGAAAGATTATCGCACCGCGCCAATCACGGAACAGGACCGCACGATGGTGGAGTATGTTGTGAAATTGACGAAAGACGCGACGAAAGTCTCGCCTGAGGACCACGTAAAATTGCGTGCAGCCGGTTTCGATGACCGCGGAATTTTGCAGATCACATTGATTGCGTCATGGTTCAACTACATCAATCGCGTGGCAGATGCACTTGGGGTTGGGCGTGAGCCAAGCGTGGTCGCGAAATAGAGAAGATCGCTCAGCGCAGCGCTAGACTCCTGCATCCGCTCTGCTTGCGCCGATTCCAAGCTCCCCGAAACGAGCAACGACGCCACTTTTCTCCAGCCACTTTCCGGTCGCGGTATGACTCAAATCATGCTGAGACAGTGCGCGCAGGTCGGATTCGTCGTCCACATCCATTTCCAGGCGTACGTTTCGCCTCACGATGATTCGTGCATCGGTTTGTTCCGCTTCCCGCCGATGTTTGGCAAAGCTATGGGGTCCGAAGTGGGAAGGAAAGAGAGCCGGAGGCGTGCGTAGAATGGCATTGGTGCCTGTGCCGTCGCGCGAAGGTACCATAACCACTGCCGGCGCGGCACATTCCGTTGCCAAGAGTTCATCGATGTCGCCCGATTGGACGAGCGGAAGATCAAGCGGCAATCGCAGCAGGCCAGTGACGCCGCGCTCCGCGCAAAGGCGCGACGCAAAATCGACCGAAGCGCTTTCCGAGATTTGTTGTTCCTCTTGCAAGACCTCCCAGCCATTTTTCTCCGCGGTCGCAATGGCAGGCGGGTAGTTTGTGACCACAAATATTTTCTGAGCGAGCGTCACGCCGCATATCGCTCTGACGGTGTCCGCCAACATGGCGCTCGCTAGATCAAAACGTTCCTCGGGCGTCAGCACGGATGCGAGGCGCTGCTTCGCATTCCGCAAATCCTTGATAGGTAGGACCAGCGCACGCATCGAACTATGCTCCCTCACCTATTGCAGGCGCAAACGCGAACTTTTTGCATGGTTCGGAGTTTTCAAGTGGGCCCGATGCTTTGGCATGGTATCTTTTTGCTCGCATGCTTCCGCTCCATGCACATCTCGAGTGAGCACTGCTTTGTTCGCCAAGCGGGGCTGAGGCCATCGTACCAGAGCTTGTGCGAGGTCAGGGAGCGGCCAGTTCAGCGGACGGGGCGCTTGCAGGATGGGCGCAGGTAAATCGGCAAGACGGAGCGCATTTGGAATGACACGAAAAATCGGGATTCTGGGCGGAACGGGGCCGGAAGGCTCGGGCCTGGCGTATCGCTGGGCGCGCGCCGGCGAAGAAATTGTAATTGGCTCGCGTGATCCGGCTCGTGCGGCGGAGACAGCCGCGCAAGTGCGCGCTCGTATTGGCGGCTCCGCGAAAATGGAAGGCGCGGATAACGTAACAACAGCTTCGCAATGCGATGTCGTGGTCCTCACGGTTCCTTTCTCCGGCTGCGCAGCACTCTTGAAACAGTTGAAGAGCGTGTGGAAGCCGGGAACTGTGGTTATTGACACAACGGTTCCGCTCGCTGCGTCCGTTGGGGGATCGCCCACACGCATGCTCGGCGTTTGGCAAGGCTCCGCCGCCGAACAAACCAGGGAGCTACTTCCCGCGGGAGTGAGCGTCGCGGCCGCGCTTCAGAATCTTGGCGCAGAACTGCTTGCCAAAGACGAACCCGTCGACTGCGACATCCTGGTCTGCAGCGATGATGAAAAAGCCACGCAGATCGCCTCTGAGCTTGCGGAGAAAATTCCCGGCGCCCGGGCCATTAACGGAGGCAAGCTGGAAAACGCGCGCATCGTCGAGTCGCTCACCGCGCTGCTCATCGGAATCAACATGCGCCACAAAGTTCACAGCGCCGGTATTCGCTTCACGGGCTTGCCCGCAAGAAAATAGCGGAACCTCGCGCCGCAAAGCCATCCCTTCCTGTCAGAACTTGCGTTGACTGCGTCTCCGTTGCGCCTTAGCATCAAGCATGGGTTCCTCAGCGAAGCTCAAGTTTCCTCCCGGCCCTCCTGGCGGGCTCAGAACGTGGATGACTGGGCCGCTTAAGAACGGCGATCCGCTTGGCTATTTCACCGGCATCGCCCGCAAGTACGGCGACATCGCTGGCTTGCGCATTCTGAATTTCAAGATCTTCCTCATCAACCATCCCGATTACATCGAAGACGTTCTGGTCAATCATCCGCGCAAATTCATCAAAGGCCGTATCCTCAAAGCAAACAAGCGCGTTTTTGGAGATGGCCTGCTGACCAGCGAAGGCGACTTCTGGCTGCGGCAGCGGCGCTTGGCGCAGCCTGCGTTTCACCGCGCCCGCATCGCCGGTTACGGCGCCACGATGGTCGAGTACACGGAGCGGCTTCTCGACGAATGGCGGCACGGCGAAGAGCGCGACCTCCACAAAGAAATGATGCGCCTCACACTGCAAATCGTCGGCAAAACGCTCTTCGATGCCGACGTCGAACGTGACGCGCACAACGTCGGCAAATCCCTCGAACTCCTGCTTGAGCTTGGCGCGGATTTCCGGCGCACCATTTTTATTCCGCAGTGGCTGCCGACTCCGACGAACCTGCGCCTGGAGCTGGCGATCCGGCGGATCGAAAAAGTTTTGTACCGCATCATCGCGGACAAACGCGCGTCGGGCCGGGATGCCGGCGATCTGCTCTCCATGCTGCTCGCCGCTCAGGACGAGGACGGCTCGCGTATGACCGACAAACAGCTTCGCGATGAGGCCATCACGCTTTTCCTCGCGGGACACGAGACCACTGCGAATACTCTCTCCTGGACATGGTGGCTGTTGGCGCAAGACGCCGCCGTCGAGGCGAAACTTCACGCAGAGCTGGAAAGTGTTTTAGGCGGGCGCACTCCTTCACTGGAGGACCTCCCCAAACTTGTTTATACGAGTCATGTGATCACCGAGTCTTTGCGTCTTTATCCTGCTGCCTGGGGAACGGCGCGCACGGCCATCGAAGACCACGAAATCGCCGGCTACAAAGTGCCGCGCGGCTCAGGCGTCTCGTTTGCGCAGTGGACGGTACACCGCGACGAGCGTTGGTACGACGCGCCAGAGGAGTTTCGCCCCGAGCGGTGGGAGGGCGACCTGATGAAGCGCCTTCCGCGCTTCGCTTATTTCCCTTTCGGAGGCGGGCCGCGCCAGTGTATCGGAAGCAATTTTGCGCTGATGGAGGCCGCGCTGATTCTCGCGACCATCGCGCAAAAATTCCGGTTTCGACTCGTAGAGGGTCATCCCGTTGTGCCGCTGGCATCCATAACGCTTCGGCCGAGATATGGTGTCCGCGCCGTGCTTGAATCGCGTCCTGTTCGCAGCGGCGACGCCGACAGCGACCGCAAGCCCCAATTCTCTGGTCAGCTCCCCCGCTGACGCGTTGACACGGTATTACTCTTTGAATTTTTTGCTTGGCGTGGCTTGCTTTTGGCGCTGCAGTTCCAGGATATCGGCCGCTGTGTCCGATGAGCCGAGCAGCCAATGAGCAAAAAAATCTCCGCGCGCCACGATGACGTAACTATTGATCGGCATATAGGAATGTCGCATGCCGGGGTACACAAAAACTTCAAAGCGCTTGTTGGCTTTGATGAGTGCATCGGCCAGACGCATGGAGTTAACCATGCTCACGTTGTCGTCCATGTCGCCCGTGGTGATCATCAGGTGGCCTTTTAGATTTTTGGCGATTTCCGAGTTTTTGTCGATTTCGTACAAAAATTTCTCGGTTCCATCTTTTTGCGTTTCTTCGCGCACCCCGTGGTATTTCTCGCTCCAGGTCGTGTTGTAGACGTTGTTGTCATGGTTGCCGGATTCAGACCAGCCGGCCTTATAGAAATCGGGGTACTGGAGGAGCGCCGCAGCAGTCATGAAGCCGCCTCCCGAGTGTCCCCACATGCCCACACGAGTCAAATCAATAAAAGGATGCGTTGCCGCGAGGCGTTCGGCGGCGGCTTTTTTGTCGGCGAGGCCATAGTCGCGAAGGTTGCCGTAGCCGTACGCGTCATACCATTTGTCGCGCTGCGGGCTGCCGCCGCGGTTGCCGACTTCGATGACGATGAAGCCGAGCTGAGCCAGCGGGACGTTGGTGCTTTTTGGCGAAAAAGATTTTGTGACCTGCTCGACTTGCGGGCCCGGATAGACGAACTCGATCAGCGGATATTTTCGCGTTGGGTCAAAGTCAAAAGGCTTGTACATTACGCCGTACAGGTCCGTGATGCCGTCGTCGGCCTTGACTTTGAAAATCTCTGGATATTTGAAACCGGCTTCGAGCAGTTGCGAGACGTCCGTCGTCTCGAGTTCGGCGAGCTGTGTGCCTTGCGTATCAAATAGGACGGATTTTGGAGCTGTGTCCACGCGCGAATAAGTGTCCGCAAAATATTTGCCGGAATCGGGCGCGCTGAAAGCATGATTGAAATTTCCAGGGGTGAGCAGTTTGAGACCCGAGCCGTCTAGTGACACGCGATAGAGGTGCTGGAAGTAGGGATCTTCGCCGGGCTCGCGGCCATTCGCGGAGAAATAAAGAAACCGCGCCTTTTCGTCGAGCGCGAAGATCGTGTCGGTGACGTATTCCCCCGAGGTAATTTGGTTTTTCAGTTTGCCGTCACCGTCATACAGATAGTAGTGAGCCCACCCGTCGCGTTCAGACCACCAGATGAGTTCCTTTCCGTTATCAACGATGCGGAGCGGCTTGGTGCTCATCCAGACGTTGGAATGCTCTTCGATCAGCTTTTGAGATTTGCCGGTAGCGGGGTCCGCCACGCCGACATTTACAGAGCGAAAATCGCGGCTGCGGGCCGTGAAGTAGAGCTTGTCGGAAGTTTCGGCGAGCCATCGGCGAGGTTCGCGCATCAGCGGGGCAGGATTTTCCCGATTCTCTTCCTGGTCCTGGCGAAGCTCTTCACGATCGCGTTCGGTTGCCGGAGCGTCGGCGATAGACAGGACTTCGTCGGCGAAATATTTTGGCTGAACCACGGCGTGTTCTTTGCTTCCGATATCGATGATGTCGATTTCGCTCAAAGGAACATTGGCTTCGCCGGGCAGGGAATAAGGACGCGCTTCGAGAATGGGCCGAGGATTTGTGAGTGAGTGGATGACCCAATAGTCGCCGACTTTGCGGTTGTCTTCACGTTCCACGGCAATTTTTTTGGAATCTTTGGACCAGTGAATGGTGATCGGGGGAGTACGCACGCCGGCTTTGTTTGCATCGCCCTTGGTTTCTTTTTTGAGCTGATCGGATTGTTCGGGCAGAAGAACTCGCGCGTAGCTGTATTTTTCGATGCCGTCCGTGGTGAGTTGCGTTTCCACGACGGTCGCGTCGCCCGCTTTTTTCAGGGCTTTGACGTAATTTTCCGCGTCCATTACATAAAGATTGTAACCGCGCGCGAAAATGACCAGCTTTTCATCAGGAGACACGGAAGCCCACAGCGGCTTTTTTTTCGGCGGCTCGACGCCATCAAGGCGCGTGAGTTTGGCCGTCGCGATGTCGAATTCGAAGTAAGTAATTCTGGTGTCGTCGGGTTTTTCCGCGGCTGGTCCCGCCGCTGGCGTGGCTTGCCCTTGCAGCTCGCCTTGCTTCGTTTCGCCCTCTTTGCCTTGTTCTTCGATGTCTTCCTGGCTCTTTTCTTTTTTCGGTTCGTTCGGCACAACGGCGTTTTTCCGAATCTCCACTTCGAAGCGGAACTTGGTATCTTTTTCGACCAGTTTCAGGCGCTTGATCGGAAGGTGCTGCGCGTCATAAGGGAAACCCGTCAGCGTGGAGAGAGTCGCCGCAATCTTGGCGTTATCCCAGAGTGGCACTTTGGATTTCTTGAGCGGGTCTACGATGTAATACTTCGTGCCTTCGGTAGTTTGGTAGCTGTACCAAAATTTGTCGGACTGCGTGAACCAATGCGGCGTAACGGCAAGATCAAAGACAAGTTTGTTCACACTGTCCGGCAGGAAGCGTGCTTCCAGCGCATAGTTTGGAGTGGTCACTGCCGTAAGGGTTCCGGGAGTTGCGGTATCGGAGCGTGCCGCGTCAGCAGTCCTCGCGTTCGCCGGGCCGTTGGGAGTTTGCGCAGCGAGACTCAACACAACCAAGGCGGAAGTGATCAGCAAAACCAGGGAACCCCAAGGGATCCGCCTAGGATTTCGCTTTGACGCACTTCTCCGCACAGTCGCCGATTTCATGGCTGGGCTTCCTCCAGATTGCTTTGGTGATTGGTGCTCAGGCTATCTACCCCACGGGCGGGGCATTATAGTCCAATCGGCCTTTGTCTGGTACGGGAGCCTGGAATTTGAGGGCGAGACGCGCGCACTATTTGCCGAGGCAGGCAGAAAAGTAGAACAGCGTGCTCCCTGGCGAGAACTCCGGGGAGAAACACTCCGGAATAGTGCATCCGAGATTTTTTTGAAGTGCCGAGACTTACTTTATCGCGTGCTTAAGGCGTTTGGTGGCTTTTTCCAATTGCCGCTTGAGGATTCCCACTTGTTTCGCGATCGCTTCCAGTTCTTCTTTGGCGAGTGACCCTGCTTCCACCACTTTGTGCGCTTTGCGGTCTGCTTTGCCTAGAGCCCCGCCGACCTTTGCGGCGACTTCCGTGAGCTTGCTCTTTTTGGCCATGTGCTTCCTCCCTCAGAGTTGGATGCCATCCTATACCGAAGGGGTGCGATTGGACTAATGAAGATACTTAAAAAATGTACGAGCGGAGCTACTTGCTGGCTGTGCCGAAGGAGAGCGGTCCCAATTCGGAGCGGGTTTGCATGACGCGGAGAATGGAATCGCGTGTGACCATGCCGATGATGTGCGCAGCGCCATCGTCGGAGCCGGAGACGATGGGCATCTGATTGATGTCGGCGGTCAGGAGGCGCTCAAGCAGTCCAAGTAGAGGTTCGTCCGGCGTGGCCCAGAGGATTCGTTCGCGCGGTATCATCACGGCCTGCACGGATGTGAGATCCCATTCGTCGCGCGGGACGCTGTTGAGCTTGTGCACGTTCATCATCCCCACGAGCCGGTCTTCGGTGATTACGAGATGGCAGCGGCGCCCCGTGCGCAGGACTTCGGCGCCGTACTCTTCGAGCGAAATGGCACGGCCTACCGTCGGCACTTCCTGGCTCATCACGTCGGCGGCACGAAGGCCTGTGAGCGTTTCGCGGATGGCGAGTTGCGCGACGCTCTCCTGCGCGGCGTTCAGAAGAAAGAAGCCGATGATAACGGTCCAAAGACCAAACCCAACAGAGCCCTTGAACACCGCAAAGCCACCAAGAAGAATCATGGCGTAGGCGATCAGGCGGCCGCTGGTGCCGGCGACGCGCGTGGCGCGTGAAAAATTCTTGGTCGCGCCCCAGATGATGGCCCGGAATATCCGGCCGCCATCCAGCGGAAATCCTGGCAGTAGATTAAAAACCGCCAGCCACAGATTCGTGGCCGAGAGCCAGGTACAAACCGAAACTACGCTCTCGTTTCCCGGAAAAACTTTGATCAAGGCCCAGAAGAGTGCCGCAAGTATTCCGCTGGCGAAAGGTCCGGCGACCGCAATGTTGAATTCCTGGATTGCTTTGGAGGGATCGCGCTCGATACTGGCGACGCCGCCGAAGATGAAGAGCGTGATCGAGAGAACCCGGATTTTATAGTGCTGGGCAACGACACTGTGCGCAAGCTCGTGAAATAGCAGGGAAGCGAAGAAAAGAACGCTAGTGGAAAGACCTACACTCCATAACTGAGTAGAAGTCCAGCCGGGCTTCTGCTGCTCAAATTGCGAAAACAAGAGGTAGGTGAGCCCGGCAAAAACAATGACCCATGTCGAGTGCAGATAGATGGGTATTCCAAGGATTTTGCCGATGCGCATTCCAGGCCGTGCCATATCGAATCGTTTCCTCTCGTTGACACTACTAGGATAGCTCTGATTGCAGGCGCCGCCAAACGGTACAGGCTACGGTTGATCGCAGTTGATCGAGTTGATCGGCTATGGGCTCGCGTCGGCGAGTTCATCGGGCTTTCAACCTGCCGTGCGGCTCGCGGGGAAAACTATTCAGAGATTGGGTTCTGAACTAAGGATGGCCAGGTGCTGGCGCGGGCAGCGTCGTTCTGTTGTATGACTTCGCAAAACGAACCCGTATCAGACAGAAAATCAACAAAACGAGCGGAACGAGCGTGAGAAATATTTACAAGCCTGTACTAAATAAGGCTGGCGACTGGTGTTGCCCGATTCCCATGGACGAAAGCAATCTCAGCGGACGGTTGGAAGGTCCCAGGAAAAAAGAGCCTTACGCGATGAACAGTCCAAAGCACATTCGCCAAAGATGACGCGCGACGCGCTTTGCTCCGAACAGACCGCCGCTCACGAGCTTGCGAATGTCCCCAGCGGCGGCAAGCAGACAGATGGAACCCAGGAAGAAAAACATTCCAACTGGAACGCCGCCTTGTGATCGTGTCCCGCTACTCAGCACACGAATACCGCTTACCCAGAGGGGCACGCCAATCCCCATAGGAAATCAGCAGTGCAGCCGTTTTTTTGTCCATGCCCCCTGCAACGACCAAAGGCCCCCAACCACCTTAAAATCAACACTTACAGAAAAAACGCAACGTTTTACAGTGTTTTGAGGCTCCCACCCTCCTTTAAGCGCTTTAGAATCAACACTTGCAAAAGTGTATCAAAACAAACGACTTCAACCCCATTTAGAATGAACACTTATGAAAAAACAGGGGGAGGGGGTAGGGGACCCCACTTGCGTCCGCTCACCCACGCCGTGTTTTGCACCACACAGCGAGCTCCTCTCGCTAGAAAGCTAAGTCCTGCATTTTCAACGGAGTTGAACTTGGCGCCAGGCGTGCCATTCCCATTACCGCAGGACAGGGAGGCAACCATGATCGCCATGCTGAACTTCGCCACACTGGTTATAAGCACCATCCTTGCCGCGGCTGCCGCCGTAGCACTCAATTCGATGCTGCTGAAGGCAATGTTCGTTCTTATGCGCCCGGCGACGGCCCAACGCGTCGCAGCCCCAACACGCCTGGCTAGCGGAACGGCCCAGCTAGCGCGGGCTTACGCGTCGCATCGCTAAAGACCACACCTGCGTCAGGACGGCCCGCCACGGTGCGGGCAGGACTCCCGGCCCCACGTGAGCGGCGGAGCGGACGGTCACCTCTTCGCCGCAGCGCCCGGGAGTGAGAGGGAAGGAGCAACACGATGCTGGCTTTGAAGTATTTGCTGATGATTCTTGGGGTTGGATTGTTTGGAAGTTCCGGCGCATTGGTGGTTTATGACATTTATATCGCGGAGCAGTTGCGGCGTCTTCTGGCGCGTAACAAAGCGACGGGCGCAGGCACGGGAACGGGGGCGGAAACTGGGCTGGCAGCGCGCCGCCCTTTAGGGCCGGTCCGCTCGGGACTCGCCCAGCGGCTCGCGTTTTTGTCGTTAGTGCCGATTTTGTTGTCGCTGAGCATCGTGGTGGTTCCGGACGGCACCGCCGGCGTACGCGTCAGCCAGATTTGGGGCGCGCAACGCGGAACGTTGTACCCGGGAGTGCACTTCGTCACGCCGCTCGTCGATAGCGTGGCTTTATATGACACGCGGGAGCAGGTTTATTCGACGCTGGCGAGCGCTTTGGCGAAGTCGGACAGCGAGGTGCTGATCGTGCAGGCGCGTGAGGGGTTGAACATTGGTCTGGCTGTTTCGGTGCGTTACCGGTTGGATCCGCGGCGGCTGGATACGATTCACGCGAATCTGCCGCAGCCAGTGGGCGAGCAAGTGGTTGCTCCAGTGGTGTCCACCACTTACCGGCAGATGGCGCCGAATTATGTGACGCAGGAAATTTTCGGTACGAAGCGCGAGGAGTTGCGCGCGAAAGCTGCTGCAGCCATTACAGCGCGCCTCGAGAGCGACGGAATCCTGGTGCGCGAAGTTTTGCTGCGGGATTTGCAGCTTCCGGCGGAATACGCGAAGGGTCTGGAGGGCTTGCTGCTGAAAGAACAGGAAAACGAGCGATTGGGCACGGAGCAGGAGATCAAACAGAAGGAAGTGAAGATTGCCGAGCTCGAAGCGGAGGCACAGAAAGCCCGCGATGTGAAGCAGGCCGAAGGGCAGGCGGCTGTGCGCGTTTTGCAGGCGAAAGGGGAAGCCGACGCGATGCAGTACACCTTGCCTTTGAAGCAGAAGCAGATCGAGCAGACCAAGCTGGAGGCGGAAGCGCGCAAAGAAGCCACGCTGCAAAATGCGGACGCTGCGGCACAAGCCAAAATTATTGACAGCAAGGCGGAAGTCGAGCGGCAGAAAAATCTGTCAGAGGCGGAAGCTAACCGAATTCGCGTTACGGCTGCCGCCGATGCGGAGCGGATGAAATTCGAGGCTGCCGTACTGAAGCAGAATCCGATGCTGATTCAGAAGATTATTGCGGAAAGGCTGTCGGACAAATTGCAAATCATGATGGTGCCCATGGACGGAAAGAATTTTTTTGCGAATGACGTGATGCACTCGGCGTTTTCGGGTGTTACAGCCGGAAACAATTCCGGGACGGATGATTCCGGGGATGCCGACGGTGCGGCGCAGGCGCCGGCTGTCAGTGCGCAGAAGAGGCCGTCGAAGAGGCCTTAAAGAGCATCGGCGCGAGCTTGATTGCCCCGGAATTTGCTTTGCCAAAGATCGCCCAGACTAAAGTCTGTGCCACAAGTTCCGCTAGCCAAAACCCCTGTGGGTGGCTCGGGACGCATCGTCGGAGAGGAGGAAAGATCATGAGCATACAGGCAAGCACCGCCGCGCTTCGCCAAATTTGCCAGAGGTTATTCCTTCGCCAGCGACGCGGGCCGTGCCACCCGGCTAGCGGCCGCTGAGATTGTTAGTTCGAGCCCGGAAATTTCGGGCGTGGCGGGAGGCCCTTGTAATCCTTCAGTGCCTCTTTGGCTAGTTCGATGGCTTTTTCCAATTGGGGATCGTGGCCTTCCACGACCTGGTCTGGGCGCTGGGGCACTACATAATCGGGGTCGACGCCGTGGTTTTCCACGGCCCAGGAGCCGCCCTTTTCCCAGGAGTAGAAGCCGGCGCTTGGCGCGGTAACGAAGCCGCCGTCACGCAGGGGTGCGCCGCGGTTGATTCCTACGAGGCCGCCCCATGTTCGCGTACCCACGATCGGACCGATTTTCTCGAAACGGAAGAGCCATGGAAACAGATCGCCGCCGGAGCCTGCCATTTCGTTGACGATCATGACTTTTGGTCCGTAGATGGCGACCGGTGGATACGGATTGTCTTTGCCATCACGGACGGAAATTACGGCGAGAAGTGTGCGCTTGAGTTTTTCGGTATAGAAATCGGGTACCTGACCGCCCGCGTTGTAGCGTTCGTCCACGATCATGCCTTCTTTGTCGAGTTGGCCGGTGAGTTGTTTGTCGAACGCAATGATTCCGGGGATGGTGGTGTCCGGAACGTGCATGTAGCCAATGCGGCCGCCCGTCGCTTCGGCGACTTTACGTCGGTTGGATTCGATCCAATCGAGATAGCGGACGCCGGTTTCGCTGGAGGCGGGCTTTACGGTGATTTCCCAGGCGCCATCGGCGCTGGGTTTGCTGTTTATTTCTAGCGCGACGAGTTTTCCGGCGAGATCCTGGAAATAAGAATAGATATCCTGAGTGGATCGGGCTTCCTGGCCATTCACGGCAATCAGATAATCGCCCGTTTTTACCTTCAGGCCGGGTTCGTTCAGAGGGGAACGGGTCGCGTCGTTCCAGTTTTCGCCGGGATAAATTTTCGTGATGCGATAAAAGCCGCCGTCGGCTTCATAGTCGGCGCCAAGCATGCCCACGCTGACGTGTGGTTTTTTCGGTTGCTCGCCGCCGCCGACGTAGGTGTGGGAGGTGCTGAGCTCAGCGATGAGTTCGCCGATCAAGTAATTCAGATCGCTCCGATGCGCAACCCAAGGCAGAAGCGCTTCGTAACGCTCACCTAGTTTCTGCCAGTTGTGGCCGGTCATGTTGGGGTCCCAGTAGAAATCACGCTCGATGCGCCAAGCTTCGTGATAGATCTGTCGCCATTCCTCGCGCGGGTCAATCTTCACCTGCATTCCGGAGAGATTGAGTTTTCCGGCGCCAACCTTGGCTTTGCCGGGAACAGCATCGGTGATACCGACGACGGGGCCAGCTTTATAGAGGACTTTTTTGCCCTCTTTGTCGAGATCGTAGCCTTCGATTCCTTCGAGGAGTACTTTGTCCTCCCGCTTGCCTACATCGTAGACATGAAGGACATTTTGCGGGCCGTCATTGTCCATGCCGAACTGGCGCGCTTCCTGCGGCGTGGTGACGTAGAAGATTTTGTCTTTGCGGGCATCAAGATTGCTCAGGATGCCGGCTGAAATCGGGACGGGCGCGATTCGATGGCTGATACCGTCGAGGTCGATTTGGAGCGGCTTCACTGCTTCGGGTTTCTTGTCTTCCTTTTGTTCGTCGGACTTTTGATCTCCTTCCTTGGCATCATCGGCCTTCTTGTCCTCTTTCTTTCTGTCGTCCTTTGATTTTTCCTCGTCACTTTCCGGTTTGAAGGGGGATGCTTCGTCGGCCTTCAGGGTAACGGCGAAGATGCCGTCGGTCGAGTAGTAGTTGTAGCGTTGATCCAACTGGCCGATGCTTGGGAAGAAATAACGCGTCGAGATGTAATAAAGATATTTGCCGTTGCGGTCGAAAACGGGATTGTTGTCGCTATAGAAGCCGGCGGAGACTTCGGTGATTTTCTTGGTGCCAAGCGAATAGAGGAAAACGTCGTTGGCGCCGCGGCGGTGCGGCTTGGAATATGCGAGCCAGAGGCTGTCCGGGGACCACGACGCGTCATTGATGAGGCCGTAGTCGGAAGTGTCCACGAGGACGGGCTTTTTGTCGTCAAGGCTAACGTACCAAAGCTGATTGGACTTGTCCCAGTAAGCCAGTTTCTTGCTGTCGGGGGACCACGTCGGGCCGAAGCGGTAGATACCGCCGTCGCTCGTGATGCGCGTTTCGTCGCCGCCCATCTGCGGTCGTGTATAGACTTCGTACTCTCCGGTTTTGTCTGAAAGATAGGCGATCCACTTTCCATCGGGCGACCACGCAGGATTGAGTTCGTGGGCGCTGGAATGCTCCGTCGTCAGAGTGCGCACGCTGCCGTGTTCGGCGGGGACAGTGAAGATATTCCCGCGGGCTTCCACTACCGCGCGTGCGCCTGAGGGAGAAATGGTGAGGCCGCCGATATTTTGCGCGACGCTCTTGAATTCGGGGCGGGCTTCGATGTCTTCCGCGCGCACTTCGATGGGGAGATTGCGCGTCTTGCCGCTGGCGAGATTGTATTCGTAGAGCAGGCCACCATTTTCGTAGACGATAGCGTCTGGACCGAGGCTCGGCCACTTGATGTCGAACTCCTGATAATCGGTGAGCTTTTTGGTTTGCTTCGACGCGAGGTCGTAGCTGAACAGATTCATGACGCCTTCGCGGTCGCTGATGAAATAGATGGAGTTGCCGTGCCACATGGGGAACATATCCATGCCCGCGGTTTTAGGCAGCTCTTCGTAGGTGTTCTTTTTCAGGTCGTAGATGGCGATGGGAAGGCTCCAGCCGCCGCGATAGCGCTTCCAGGTGCGGAATTCCTGCGACGTTTCGAGGTAGGCGATTTTGCCGCCGTCCGGAGAAAACGATGTGAGGTCGCCGCGGGGGACAGGCAGCGCATGAGGGCTGCCACCCTGCGGTGAAACTATATAGAGCTTGGTCGTGCGGCCGAGCGGCACGCTAAAACGATCGGAACGGAAGAGAATGTTTTTGCCGTCCGGCGTCCAGCCGAGAACGATGTCGTTCGAAGGATGAAAGGTCAGGCGCTTGGGCTCGCCGCCTTCGGCGGAGATGACGTAGACGTCGGGGTTGCCGTCGTATTCGCCTGTGAACGCGATCCACTTGCCGTCGGGTGAAAACTTCGGAAAGAGTTCGTCGCCGACTCCAGAAGTCAGCCGCCTGGCAGCGCCCCCTTCACGCGAGGCGATCCACAGGTCACCGGCGTACGCGAAAACGACTCTGTCTTTAGAGATGTCCGCGTAGCGCAGGAGGCGCGTCGGTCCAGGGGGCACTTGATTCGCAGCGGAGGACTGCGCTGGGGCCGGCGTCGCGGACGCCGTAGCGAGGCAAGCTAACGCAGCCAAGCTCGACCACAGCAGTATATTCAGACGACTGGAAGTCCGATTCATTCGATTACCTTTCGAGACAGAGATCTCCGCGCGGCACTGGCCTCTTAGATGGACGTATGCTTGCTCAAAATGTTTCGCCAGGGCAGATGTACTCGGGAAACGAGGTCCAATTTCCCGCAGGATGTTCCAATTCGCTACAGAACGCTGGTGCGCCGGCGTCTATTCCCTGTTTTTGCAGCCGTGATATCATCATGCGTCAAGCCTGTGTACGCCAAGCAAAATTTCTTTTTGGGGCGCCCGCCCGGTCTCGCGGTTTTGTGTCAGCTGCCCGGTCTTGTTCTTCTTTTATTGCCACTTTTTGTTCCACTTTTTCTTCCAATGGCACTACGCGCCGGTCCCCTGGAAGATGCGGCACACAAATTGGCGTTAAAGGTGTGTCTCGACCCGCATAAATCGTCGTTCCGGGTGCAATGGCTGGAATCTTCCGAAGCCTCCAGCTACCTGACCGACTCGCGCAAGAAAATATTCCTGGACCAGCTTTCTGCTTGCGGAATTTCGCTTACGGAAAACGCGGATGCTCCGGCTCTGAAGGTCAACATCAGCGTTACGGCCACAAATGTGTTGCTGACGGCGGATGCGGCGAACGTTGAGGGCGGCAGACAAATCCGCATGGTAGAAATTCCGCGAAGCTCGTTGTTCAGCCAAAGAGACTTGGCATCGGCGCCCCATCTGATGAGCGAAATACTTTGGGGGCAGGAAAAACCGATTCAGAGCGCGATGGAATGGGTCGATTCCGCGACGCAGGAACGTTTTCTGTTTTTAGTGGGCGATGGAGTGTTTGTTCGACGGCGCTTCGTGAGCGGCTCCTGGGAGCTGCTGGATACAACGGAATTGCCGGCCACCAGCCGACGCCTCCGAAATGGAGAGGGGACGTTTCTCTACGGCGCCTCCGATGCAAAGCCACGTTTGCTTGTCCGCGGAAAGCTGTGCGACTTCAATGTCGCAGGACGCGTTTCCTTCAACTGTAGTGAGAGCCGCGCGCCGTCAGGCGATACGATGCTTTTATCCAATTGTGAGGACCTTCCGCGAAAGCTCATCAGCGGAAGCGGCGACTATACCCAGACAGACAAAATCCTTCTGGCGCGCAAAGAAGGAAAGGAAGAAGGCGCCGCGCCGGAGGAAAAGTATGGGGCTCCGGTGGAGGTGCCGGGGCCGGTACTCGACATCAGCGTTGCGCCGGATCAGAAGGCGGCATTCGCTTCGGTGAGGAATCTTTCCACAGGGAACTATGAGGTTTATCGAATTACGGCTGTCTGCAGCGATTAGCTTGCTCCTGACTGCGGCACAAATATTTTGGGCGTCGCCGCTACGAGCGGCGACGAACCCACGGTCGGGAGGGACGCTGCGCGTTGAGCTGCATGCTGCCAGCGTGTCGCTCGATCCACGCGAGTGGCAAGCCGGGTCGCTCGAATCGGCGACGAGCGAAAAGATGGCGGCGCTTGTTTTTGAACGGCTGGTGGAGCTCGATAATTACGGACGATTTCAGCCTCTGCTGGCAACGGAGTGGTCGCACGATGCTTCCAGCAAACGCTGGCAATTTATCATTCGAGGTGGCGTCAAGTTTTCCGACGGCACGGCGCTGACGGCGGCGAACGTTGTTACCGCCCTGCAGCCGCTGCTTCCTTCTACGCAGCAAATCTCGCCTTCTGGCAACGTGATTGTGATTCAGTCGTCCGTGCCGGTGCCCGATTTGCTCGAGCAAATTGCCTCCGGACCGTACTTTGTGTATCGAGTGCTTCCGGGCGGGCAACTCGCGGGAACAGGCCCTTTTGTTTTGGGGGAAGCTCCCGTAGCTTCGGCCAATACGGCTGCCGTCACAAGGGCGCATCTCTACTTTCGTGCGAACGAAGATGCCTGGTCCGGGCGGCCGTTTGTTGACGGTATTGACGTCCTGCTGGGCGTGCCCCCGCTGCGCGCCATGTTCGATTTGCAGCTGGGCAAGGCGGATTTGGCCGAACTTGCGCCCGATCTGGTTCCGCGTGCAAGGCAGAGCAATCTGCGGATCTGGACGTCCGAGCCGGTGACGCTTTACGCGTTGCGATTTGATGATGCGCAAAACTCGGCCTCCTCGTCTGATGCTCGTCTGCGCGAGGCACTTTCGTTGTCGATTGACCGCGGCACCATGGCCAACGTGTTGCTCCAGAGGCAAGCCGAACCTGCGGCAGCCCTTTTGCCGCAGTGGCTCTCGGGATATGCTTTCCTCTTCAACGTGGATGCCAATCTAGAACGCGCAAAGGAATTGCACCGTGCAATTTCGGCCAATGCCACCGCGGGCGCCGATATGCTGCGGCTTTGCGTCGATCTGCCAGGCGATTTGCCGAAGCTTCTAGGAGAGCGTGTCGCGGTGAACGCGCGGCAGGCTTCGATGGTCGTGCAGGTGGTTAGCCGTGCCGCTGCTGATGCTCCCGGGGGCGTCCATCTCTTCGCATGGCACTATTCTTCTCTTTCTTCGCGCTCCGAACTCGATTCGCTGTTTGCGGCATATAATCTGAGCGAGGCTCCCGAGATGAACGCCACGAGCACCGACCACGAACAACTCTATGAACGCGAGCGGCGTGTTCTGGAAGACCGCCGGGTGCTACCTCTTGTGGTGCAAGCGGAGTCCGTTGGCCTCGGCGCGACGGTACGCGACTGGATGCCTGCACGCTGGGGCCAATGGCACCTTGCCGATGTTTGGCTTGATCTCCCGGCAACCGCTCCTTCCGCGTTATCGAATACTTTTTCGAATGCTCCGAACGCGGCCACCCCTGGCGTACAATCTGTCACGCCATTGCGCACTCCCGCCCCCGGAGCAAAGCCATGAGCTTTCGCACAAAACTGTTTTTTATTTTTTCGGTGAGCGTGCTTGCCTCGGTTTCCCTGGTGGCTTATGGCGTTACGCATTACACGCAAGCCTCATTCGAAGAATTGGATGCGCAGCGAACCGAAGCCCTTGTGACCCAGTTCAAGTCGGAGTACGCGCAGCGTGGCGAGGAAGTTCTTCAGCAGGTCAAGAATATTGCCGGTTCCGAAGCAAGCATTCGAACCGCCATTGAGCTCTCGCGCCCAAACCCGGACCAATCTCTCTTCGTGCATGACGCACGAGGAGCCGCAGAAGATCACGGACTTGACTATCTCGAAATTGTGAACTCGGATGGCACGCTTATTTCTTCGTATCAGTATTCCGCGCGCGTCGGCTACAAGGATGATTTGTTCAGCACTCCCCAGGATTGGAACGAATCCACGTTCTTTTTGAGACGGGAAGAGCTTCCGGATGGCGTGGCGCTGTCGCTCACGGCCGTTCGAACTGCGCCTGATACGCAGAAGCCCATCTACTTTGTTGGCGGCCGCAAGCTGGATCAGAACTTCCTCTCTTCCCTGGTTCTTCCATCCGGCATGCGCACTCTTTTGTATGGAAATCTGGAGCCCAGTTTTTCGGCGGCGTCGCTAATTGATGCAAACGGGACGGTGCAACAGGCGGACCGATTCGAATCGTTGATCCAGGCGGTGCAAATGCAGCCGAAACCGCTGGTGAAAACCATCGAATGGTCCAACAATGCCGCCGACGCCGAGACATTTCATGCCATTCCTTTGCCCGGGCGCAACAACGAATTGCTTGGCGTGCTGTTGGTGGGCAGTTCGCGCCGGGAGCTGGTTTTGTTGACGCGGCACATCTTGCAGATCGCCGCCGTAGTGGCCGGTGCCGCGCTCCTGGTGGGCCTGCTGATCAGCTTGTGGGTGTCGGCGCGAATTACGCGGCCTCTTGAAGAATTGGCGGAAGGCGCGCACAAAGTGGCTTCCGGTAGATGGGACACCGTCATTGAGTTGCGTGGGCGGGATGAAATTGGGCAGCTTGCGTCAGCGTTCAATGAAATGACGCAGACGCTGGCCACGCAGCGCGAACAGCTTGTGCAGACGGAACGCGTGGCTGCCTGGCGCGAACTTGCGCGGCGGCTTGCGCATGAGCTGCGCAACCCACTGTTTCCGTTGCAGATTACTGTTGAGAATCTGCAGAAGGCACGGCAGCTGGACGCAAAGCAGTTTCTCGAAGTTTTCAACGAATCGACGGCGACGTTGAGGGCGGAGCTCGCGAATCTCAATACTATCGTTGGACGCTTCAGCGACTTCTCAAAAATGCCTGCGCCGCATTTCTCGCGCCTCAACGTGAACGAAGCATTGCGCAACGCCGTGCGTTTGTTCGAGCCACAGTTTAACGCGGTGGGCAAGCCGCCGGTAATTCCGGAATATTTCTTGACTGAGCCGCTGCCGGAGATCGACGCCGACGCCGACCTTTTGCACCGCGCGTTTCAGAATCTGGTCCTGAACGCCCTTGACGCCATGCCCGCGGGCGGCACGCTGACCATGCGCACCTCGGAGCATGAGGGCAGCGTTCGAATCGAGGTCTCCGACACGGGAAAGGGCCTGACGCCCGAGGAATGTTCCCGGCTTTTCACGCCTTACTACACGACAAAAGTACAGGGAACCGGCCTGGGGCTCGCGATTATTCAATCGGTTGTCAGCGATCATCATGGAACGATTTCCGTTTCAAGCGACGAGGGCCGCGGCACAACCTTCCGCATTGAGTTGCCACAGCGCCAAACGCTTCAGCCCGCGCCGGCGCCCACAGAAACGCTGGCTGAGAAAAAGCCGCCCCAGGACTCGCAGAGCATCACCGTGGCTGCCTCCGACTGATGCGCTGCCGCAAAGGACAATCGTTTGCCACGCAAAGCACATCTTCTGCTCGTTGACGACGACCCCAACACGCTGGCTTCGCTTTCTCGAGCTTTTCGACTTGCCGGGCATGAGGCGACGGTTTGCGACAACGCGCCGCGGGCTTTGGAACTGCTGCGCACGGAAAGCTTCGACTTGATTCTTTCCGACGTCGTGATGCCTGGCAAGAGCGGGATCGAGCTGCTCGAAGATTTGAAAAATGCCGGTGTAAAAACGCCCATCGTGCTCATCTCTGGCCAGGCGAATGTCGAGATGGCGGTGAAAGCGACCAGGTTGGGTGCGCTGGATTTTCTGGAAAAGCCCCTTTCTACGGACAAGCTGTTAGTAACGGTGGAGAATGCGCTGCGGCTTTCCCGTCTCGAAGACGAAAATCGTGAGCTGCGGCATCGGCTAGGGAAGCACGAACTGGTCGGCTCGGGGCCGGCGATGAAAAAGCTCGTCGCGCAGATTGAACGCGTCGCCGCCAGCGAAACGCGCGTTTGCATTCTTGGCGAGACGGGCACAGGTAAAGAACTTGTTGCTCGCGCGATTCATGAAAAATCGCAGCGACACGGAAATGCCTTCGTCACTTTGAATTGCGCCGCTGTCCCGGCGGAATTGATCGAATCGGAACTCTTCGGCCACGAAAAAGGCGCGTTTACCGGTGCGGCGGCAAAGCATCTCGGCAAGTTCGAACAAGCCGAAGGCGGCACGCTTTTCCTTGACGAAATCGGCGATATGCCCGTGTCCATGCAGGCGAAACTCCTGCGCGTCCTCGAAGAAGGCGAAGTCGAACGCGTCGGCGGCGACAAGCCGATTCGCGTGAACGTGCGCGTACTGGTCGCTACGCATCGCAACCTTGAAGACCTCGTGAAGCAAAATGCCTTCCGTCGCGATCTGTTTCACCGCATTTACGTTTTTCCTTTGTTGTTGCCGCCTTTGCGCGAGCGAACGGAGGACTTCGCCGATCTTATTGTCCATTTCGCCCGGCAGGTCGTCGCGCAAAACGGCTGGAAGGAAAAACTCTTCGCTGCGGACGCTATCTCGGAATTGCGTCGCTACACCTGGCCGGGCAACGTGCGCGAGCTGCGCAATGTCGTCGAGCGCCTAGTGCTTCTCTCCTCGGAAGACTCCATCGCGGCTGCCGACGTGCGTCTAGTTCTTCCTCCCGAAGACCTGGGCGCAGCTGCCGCGGTCTTCTCGAGTATTGGAGGCGCGGCGACAGGAACGCTTGCGGAACGCACGGAAGCATTCGAGAAGGAAGTGCTTCTCTCAGAAATCAAGCGCCACAATTTTCACATGACGAATGTAGCCCGCGCTCTCGGCCTGGAGCGCAGCCACCTCTATAAGAAATGCCAGCAGCTGGGAATCGATTTGCAATCGCTGCGCAAACCAGACTAATCCAAAAGGAAAAAAGAAAGATGGCACGAAGCATCGTGCCCTGCAATCGGCTGCGTGCCTCCGGGCTCGCTAGAACCACTTTTTCCTGCATCTTTTGCAGATTGGGCTGTAACTCATTGAAAATAGGGAAAATATAATCCTTGACACGAAATAGCGAAAAGTAATAAATTCTTTGCAGATTGCAATATGTGGGTCCTCCGATGACTCTTGGAAACAAACTCCGTTCTCTTCGCGCTGTAGAGGGTTCCTTGCGTGGCTTGGGGCGTTCCATGACGCAACAAGAGTTGGTCGCTGCCATGAAAAAAGAAGTAGGCCGCGGCCTCAGCCAGGCGTATCTCTCGCAAATCGAAAGCGGCACGCGCCCGCACCTGACTCACGGCACGCGCACGCTCCTCGCGCGCTTCTTCCGCGTCTATCCCGGCTTTCTCGTGGACGACCCGGAAGGCTACACGCCCGAGCTGCAGTCGTCGCTCCGCGTCGTCGACGCCAAGATCGACTCCTGGCTCTACGCCGGCGCCGAACAGTTTGCCGCCGACCCGGAGTTGCGCCGCGGCCTCTTGGCCATCGCGGAAGTGGAAGATTCGCGCCGCGCAATTTTGCTGCTTGCGGAAATTCTTCGTACGCCTGGACTGGCCGAACGACTCGGCGAAGTTCTGCATCATGGCAAGCATCACGGTAACGGTCATCCACCACCGGGTTCGCTGAACAACTAAAGCGGGCTCGGCTAACGTCTCGAACCCAGTCTGCGCAGCGGTTTGCTGCGTCTCGAGGTGCCTCATGACCTGGTCTGATATCTATCTCTTCTGCTTCATTGTGGGATTTACGCTCAGCGTGCTCTCGTTTCTCGCTGGCGCGGTGAACATTCACCTGCCGTTCCATATTCACCTGCCATTTCACGGAGCGCATCATGCAGGCGGATTTTCGACAAGTGGTCAGGCGCACGGCGGAGCACTGCGTGGCGCGGGCAAAGGCGCTGGCCACATGTCCTGGCTGAACGCTTCGACCATCCTCGCCTTCCTAGCGTGGTTTGGAGGCATCGGCTACATACTCACCAAGCACTCGCACCTTGTGGGGCTGTCGATCCTCGGATTTGCGCTGCTGTCGGGGCTTTTCGCTGGCATGCTCGTCTTTCAATTCATGGCGCGCATCACGAAAGCCACCAGCGGGCAGATGCTCGACTGGGACTATCGCGTGGAAGGCACCGTGGGGATGGTAAGCATGACCATCCGCGAAAGCGGAACGGGCGAAGTCATCTTCGAGCAAAACGGCGCCCGCAAAAGCTGCGGTGCGCGTAGCGACGATGGCACGAGTTTGGCGAAGGGAACTGAGGTAGTCATCTCGCGCTATGAAGGTGGAATTGCTTACGTGAAGCGCTGGGATGAATTCACAAAGTAGGCGCGACTGTAACGTGCAGGAGCATCGCGAAGCAAAAAGTTTCTCGGGCTGAGGCACGATGCAAACAGTCCGGTCAGAAGAAAGAGGAGGTCCTTATGGGCGATTTTTCGAGTGTATGGGTCATGGCCGGGTTATTGGTCCTCGTAATCCTCGTGATTTTAATCACGTTTGCCCGGATGTTGCGGAAAGTCGGGCCGCACGAAGCGCTGGTGATTTACGGCATTCGCGGGCCGCGGACGGTTACGAACGGCGGCACGATCATTCTTCCGATGCTGGAACAGTGCCGCGAACTCTCGCTGGAGCTGATGTCGTTTGACGTCGCTCCGCAGCAGAGCCTTTACACGAACCAGGGCGTTGCCGTCACGGTCGAGGCGGTCGCTCAGCTGAAAGTAAAGTCGGATCCCGTGTCGATCCGCACTGCCGCAGAACAGTTCCTTACAAAACGGCCGGAGCAGCGCGAAGGCCTCATCCGGCTTGTTATGGAAGGCCATCTCCGCGGCATCATCGGCCAACTCACGGTCGAGCAAATCGTCAAAGAACCGGAAATGGTCGGCGACCGCATGCGTTCCACGTGCGCCGCCGACATGAGCAAGATGGGGCTCGACGTAGTGAGCTTTACGCTGAAGGAAGTTCGCGACAAGAACGAGTACATCACCAACATGGGCCGGCCGGACATTGCGCGAATCAAGCGCGACGCGGAAGTAGCCGCAGCCGAAGCCGACCGCGACATCGCCATCAAGCGTGCGGAATCTCAACGCGCCTCGGCTGTTGCGAAAGCGCAAGCAGATCAGGAACGCGTGGCCGCCGAAACGGCTTCTCTTGCCAAGCAAGCCGAAGCGGAACGCGACCTGGACATCAAAAAAGCCAGCTACCTGGAAATGACCAAGAAAGCCCAAGCCACTGCTGACAAGGCCTACGAAATCGAAACCAACGTCATGCAGCAAAAGGTGGTGGAAGAGTCCGTCCGCGTCCAGCAAGTCGAGCGCGAAGCGCAAGTTAAAGTGCAGGACGCCGAAATCAACCGCCGTGAAAAGGAACTCATCGCCACCGTCCTCAAACAGGCGGAAATCGAGCGTCAGCGGATCGAAACGCTCGCCAACGCCGAACGTCAGCGCCTGATGAGCGAAGCCGAAGGCCGTGCCTCCGCCATTCGCGCGCAAGGTGAAGCCGAAGCCGAAATCATCTTCAAGAAAGGCGAAGCGGAAGCCAAAGCCATGAACATCAAGGCTGAAGCGTTCCAGGAGTACAACCAAGCCGCGGTGATTGACAAACTGATCAGCAGTTTGCCGGAAGTCGTGCGCGCTCTCGCCGAGCCGCTCGGCAAGGTCGACAAGGTTACCATCGTCTCCACCGGAAACGGCGACGCTGCCGGCGCTTACAAGCTCACTGGCGACATCACGAAGATTGCCGCGCAAGTCCCGGCCCTCTTCGAAGCCCTTTCCGGCATGCAAGTCTCAGACTTGCTCAGCAAAGTCCGCATGATCGGCGACAAAGCGCCCAAGCCGGAGCCGCCACAGGCGCCGGTGGTCAAGAAGTCCTAACGTTCGCTTCCGTCCCGGTGGGCACGCGAGTGCCCGCCGAGGACGCTCAAATGGCAGTTGGGGGACGGCCATGACGTGGAGAGATGAGCTTCTCGTTTACTGGATTCTCTGGATGGTGCTGGTTAGTTTTGTGGCGCGACACCTTTTCGATGGGGCGATTTACCTGATGGAACATGTAGCGTCAGCAACCGTTTTTTGCATTCCCGGCCTACTTCATTTGTTCGCCGGACATTTGCGTTAGCCGGAAAGCTGCAAAGGGTTTCCGTTGTTTGAAAGGAGAAATGTCATGGGACTTTTAGAGAGAGTGGGTACGTTAATCCGGGCCAATCTGAACGACATGATCGACCGCGCGGAAGACCCGGAGAAAATGATCAAGCAGGTGATGATGGACATGGAGAATCAGTATCTCCAGGTCAAGACGCAGGTTGCGGTTTCGATCGCCGACCAGCACATGCTCGAAAAGAAGCTGCGTGAGAACGACGATGCGGGGAAGGACTGGATGCGCAAAGCCGAGATCGCCGTGGACAAGGCTCAGGACGATCTAGCGCGCGCGGCTCTGGACCGCTTTCACACTTCGCAGCGGTTGACGCAGAGCTACAAAGAGCAGGTGGACGATCAGAAACTGCAAGTCGATGCTTTGAAGAACGCGTTGCAGAAGCTCGAACAAAAGCTGGAAGAAGCAAAGTCCAAGCGCGATCTGCTGCTGGCTCGCCATCGCCGCAGCGTTGCTTTGGGCAAGGCTGCTCGGGCGCAGACCGCTCTCGGGGAAGACTCGAAGAGTGCCACCTTCGACCGGCTCAAGGACCGCGTGCATCACACGGAATCCGTGGCCACCGCCGAAGTCGAGCTGATCACCGACGACATGGGCGAAAAGCTCACGCGCCTTGATCGTGATAACGAAGTTGAGCGGTTGCTCGAAGATTTGAAGACGCGCCGGCGCCTGCCGGGCTGAGTAGCAAGGCGGCCTTGTTAAAGTTGGCTTGAAAAATAGATCAAGACCAGCGTAATGACGTTGATTCCCACGGAAACCAGGAACGCCGGCATGCGGTCCACTCCGTCCACCTCTTCAAAGACAAGCATGAAGACGGCGGTCCAAGCGACGCCGGCGGCTATGGGTCCGACGACTGGGATTATAATTAAACTATTGACAAACCAACCTAATAGCAGCGGACGAAGGACACCAACAAGAGTCCCCGTGGCGCCCAGAAACCATTTGGCGATGAAATGGCATAAGCCAAGCTGCGCTGCGCCAATGACGCCATAGGCCATCCAAACGAACAGCAGCCCCAGGAGGATGCCCCAAAAGGCGGTGCCGGGAGTTTCTCGATCGTGGCGTAGTATGCCTGGCAGGCTGTTGACGAAGAAAATGGCGGCAGCGGCGATGGCAGAGAAGACTGCGCCGTAAAAGAGGGAATCGGCATCACGGGCAGCCCGGCGGACGGCCATATCGTCCCAGCGAACGATCTGGAAAGCCAGGCGTAGATAGTAGCCAAGGGCGAACCCATCGGGCGGAGGTTCGGCTTCCTCCGGCGACAGGGGTGGAGCGACACCGGAGCAGACGTGAGTGAAACCTTGTACGAGCATCCCGCACACTTCGCATTTCATGGCGGCCTCCGGGGAAGGGGAACAGGCAGACTTTAGCACGATCCGCGCGTCTAAATTGGGGAACCAGACGTTCCATGTGCGCGTACTGTATGTGTGTCTTAACGTGCGAGAATACAAACGATGAATCCTTGGATGATCGGTGGACCAGCTCTCCTGACGACCGCGGTTGCGGGATTGGCGGCTTACGGCGCAGTAAACTCTCGCTCGCAACTCTTCGGATCGGCCATTTGCCGGACGAATTCGGCACGCAAACTGGCCCTGACATTCGATGACGGACCGAATCCGGCGATTACGCCGAAGCTTCTGGACCTTCTGGATCGTCATAAGGCGCGTGCGACTTTTTTTGTGATTGGAAAGTTCGCACGGGAGTGCCCGGAACTGCTGAAGGAAACTGCGGCACGCGGGCACGTGATCGGCAATCACACGGATGCGCACCCGAACCTCTTTTGGCTGAAGCCCGATCAAATCACGGTGGAGTTGCGCTGCTGCAATTATTCCATTGCGGCCGCGACGGGCGAAAAGCCGCGATGGTTCCGGCCGCCCTTTGGCTACCGAAATCCGTGGGTGATTCCGGCGGCGCGCGAATTGAGCCAGAGGGCGGTGATGTGGACGCTTTTGCCCGGCGACTGGCGCGCTACTTCTTCGGAATGGCTGATCCCGCGCATGAAATCGGTGGCCGAGAATGCGCAGCGCAATCTGGCGGGAGATGCGAGAGCGCAGAACAGCGCAAATGGGGCGGGAGACATTGTTGCCCTCCACGACGGCGGGCACCGTCAATTAAACGCCGACCGGCTGCCCACCTTGGCGGCCCTCGAATACTGGATGCCACGCTGGCGTGACCTGGGCCTCGAATTTGTTACAATTGAAGAAGCGGTGAATGCACCCGCTGGCTAACTATGGACGAGCGCGCGTTTTACACGGAAAAAGAAGAAACGAGAAAGATCAAGCTGGTGTGCCCGAGCTGCCGCGGAGAATTTGAGTTTCCTGTGCGCTGGAAAGTTTCGCGCAAAAAGAGGGAACTGCCGCGCGGGGCGGGAGAAGAAGACCGCAGAAAATTTGCCAAAGCCACTTCGTTCATGGTGCGGCTGGATGACCTGGTCGCCTGCTACAAATGTCGCAAGCGCTTTGAGCTGACCGGGCAATCGACCGTGCTGATCAATGACAATCTCGGCGACCCCAACGCTGATCCTGAGAATTTCGGAAACCGCTGATGGTTTTTGTTGCGGCGGCGAAGAACGGAATTTGAAACTCGAAATTGGAAATTCGACAATACCCACTCTAGATTTCTGGATACATTTCAAAGAACGCCGAGACGGATTCGTGGAATGTGGTTTCGATTTCCTCTTTAGTGCCTTCGATCAGGTGCATGGTGATGCGGGCGGTCCGGCCGTTTTTCAGAACAACCGTCGCGTCTTTCAGTTCGCCTAGTTCTTCTTCAGGGAGCAACCGCATTCCATAGATGAGCGCCAGTTTCGCCATATCCCAAGCCCTCTTTCTTCCTCGCCACTGCAGATTGTTTGAGGCTACTCAGTTTCCCTAGGCGGCGTCAACGGCAGCGATGAGAGCTTCTCACGTCAGGCTGGCCATGGCGTGGAAAGCCAGCGAGTGTCAGAAATTGGTGGCGGGGAGGCGCGAGCCCTAGCAGAGTCCCCGGATCGGGTGGCAAGGCGGGGCAGTCAGGTGGGCTTCCAGGAAGGGAACCAAGTCTTTTAGATTCAATAGAATGAGTGGGATTTTGCTTAAGTGTCATTTCCCCAGGTTCGCGAAATTCTTTCAGAGCGGATTGGTGCCTCTATTGCAATTTGACAATTGCGTGATTCCTGAATTCGTGTCGGGAGGCGGCGTGCCGCAAAAACAACTACGGCGGATTTCCTCAGGATTGATTTTCTTGGTTTTCTGCGGAGGGCTTGCGGCATCAGCACGGGAGCCCGTGGTCGCCAGCGAAAGGGTCTCCGACGCTGATGGCGGTATGGTCCAGGCAACCGCGGAAGATATTTCACCGCTTCCGATCCAACTGACCGATGAGCAAGCAAAGGCACCCCAGCTCTTGTCGTCTGGCGTTCCAAGCAGCACTCGTTCCGTTCGATGCATGTACAACGGCTTTTACCAAAGTGCTCACAACCATCCGCTGACGCCAAAACAAGTCTCCATAAGGGAAGCGGTTTACGGCTTCCGAGGGAACACGCATCAATTTGTGCATGTCGAACTCAAGGACGGAAAGGTCTTGACTGGCACTGTTGCCGAGGCAAACGACCAGAATTTCCAGCTAAAGACCGGCATCCTGTCTGCCTTTAAGACGATAACCTACAGCCAATTGGCGGAAACGCCGCGCGCAGTTCCCGCCGTGGGGACGCGAGTCCTACATACACTGAAATGGACAGGCCTCGTCATCGCTATTGTTCCTGCCATTCCTCTCGGCGTGTTGTTGATACCCCTGTTTTTGCTGGGCGTTTTTCAAGACTAAAATTACCTCTTCCGCATACGGCAGCCCTTGAAATTCGCTCTCCCTCTGTGTACGCAGGCGCTATACTCAGGCATCCGGTTCCTGGTTTGGGGCATCGCACCAAGCATAACGGAGGGATGTGATGAGAGATCTGCGTTTCCTGACGATTCGCCTGGCACCGTTGGTGCTGGCCTGCTTGGCCGCGTTTGCGCCATTCACGAGGGCGCAGCAGCCGGATGGGCCGCAGACATCGCCCCCGCCTCCGGCGGCTGCACCGCAACCTGCACCCGCGGCGAAGCCCGCTTCCACGGAAAAAATCAGAATTCCTTCCGGCACGCACGTCGCTGTAGTACTTGAAAACGGCATCTCCACGCGCGGGGCAAAAGCCGGCGATTCGGTTTACTTCCACACTTCGTTTCCCATTACGATGAACAATCGCGTCGTCGTTCCCGTTGGCTCTTATCTTCGTGGGGAATTGCTGGAAACCAAGCGGCCTGGGCGAGTGAAGGGGCGCGGCGAATTCCGGATGCGGCTGGACACCTTGATTTTTCCGACGGGCTATACCGTGGATCTAAATGCGGCGCCGCGCACAGCGGATTCCGGCGGAAAAGAGACCATGGACTCGGAGGGAAAAGTGATCGGCGCAGGAAGCAAGGGCAAAGATGTGGAGACCGTGGCCGGAACGACAGCCACGGGGGCTGGCATCGGCGCAATCGCCGATGGCCCCAAGGGACTTGGGATTGGCGCCGGGATCGGTGCGGTTGCGGGGCTGGGGGCAATCCTTTTGACGCGTGGTCCAGAAGCCGAATTGCCGCGCGGTTCGACGCTGGATATTGTGCTGGAGCACGAATTGTTGCTCGACAGCAACCAGATTCAGTTTGCAAACGTCGGGACCCCGCAGCCGATCACGCCGCCTCGCGCGCAGTAGTAGTTCTGCAAATCTTAAGTAGTGAATTTTTTATTGGCGAACGTTCAGCGGTTTGCGGAAGCCGATTGAAAACGCATCGGGCTGAAGCGTTCCCAATCCAGAGAGACACTTTGCTTCGTTATCCATTCGCGTATCAAGCGCGCGGTGACTGGGGTGAGAAGAATTCCTCCTCGAAAGTGACCTGTAGCGATGAGAAGTCCCTCGACGTCGGTTGGCCCGAGGATCGGCAAATGGTCGGGCGAATCGGGGCGGAGGCCCGCCCAGGTTTCTTCGACGCGAGAGTTCGCGAGTCCGGGCGAGAGTTCGATAGCCCCAGCGAGAATTTTTTCCAAGCCCCCCGCTGTGAGACCTTTTTCGAAACCGGTGTATTCGACCGTTGCGCCGGCGAGAACTCTGCCGTCGTTTCTGGGCACGAGATAGATTTTTTCTGACCAGAGAACCCGTTCCATTTTCAATGCATACGCGCGTAAGGAGACCATCTGGCCTTTTGCCGGTCGGACGGGTGCGTAGGTGGCTGCGCCTTCGATTTTTGCGGAAAAACAGCCTGCGGCAATTACCGTCCATTGTGCCTCGATTCTTTCGTTTTTGAATTGCAGCCCGGTGCAGCGGCTGCCTTCGCGGCAGATCGATTCCGCGGCGCTCCCCGGGAAAAAGTGCACGCCACTTTTGCGCGCGGCATCGAGGACGGCTTGCGTCAAAGCTCGATTATCTACCGAGGCTTCGTCAGGGCGAAGGACAGCGGCTTCGAGGTCATCGCTGAGGCTGGGCTCGAGAACGCGGGCATCGCCGGCACTGAGCGGCTCGGCTTTCAGGCCGAGGCCATGGTGAAGAGCAATCACTGTACTGAGTTCTTCGCGCGCGTCACGGCTGAAGATTGCCTGCAGTGTGCCTTTCGGGCGATAGCCCGCGCTTTGACCAGAGATTCCTTCAACCATCCCTACGAATTCCGGATAGATTGCCATGCTCGCTTTGGCTAGCGGCACGAGCGGGACCATCGACGCGTTCTCCGGGGCAGGGGAAAGAATTCCTGCGCCTGCCCAAGACGATTCCTGGCCCGGTTCCTGACGGTCGAACAATGCGACTTTCCATCCTGCTCGCGCGAGTTCGAGCGCGATGGAGGCGCCTATCAGGCCCCCGCCTGCGACGGCTACGTCAAACTTTTTCATGAAGTTATCTTAGCGCATCCGGACGTGGTGTTCATGTTGGCCCGGCCGCAGGAAAAATGCCGCTAGAATGGCGGGGCTACGCGGAGCTACAGCGACGCCGCTAGTTCTTCAGACAGCACTTGGGCTTTTTTGGCTAATTCGCGGGCGCGTCCCCAGTCGCCGGAGTTTCCGGCTTCGCGCGCGTCGGAAATAAAGCTGCGGATCTTGGAAGCCATGTCCGATTGCATCGCGTTCAGGGATTTCCCTGCGGTTGAGGCGAGGTTGTGTTCCGCAGCGTTCAAGCTCTGATTGGTTTCGCGCTGAAGCAACGATGCTTGCTGTGGCGGAAGGTCTGGAACGATTTGCGGCGTTTCCGGTTTTCCGACAGGAGCTGTTTGAGATGGAGATGGCGTCGCAGTCCGCGGTCTTGCGGGACCGGTTCGCGCAACCGGCAGAGGAGCAGGCGGTGGTGGCGCTTCGATATTGAGCTCTGGGGAAATATCTGGAACATTTTGGGCTGTTGAAGAGCGTTGTGCCGCAACTGGCCGAACGAGTACGGCGGTCTGCCAGGGGATCGTGGGTTTTGCCCGCGCGGCGCATCCGCTCAAAATAAGAGCGCCGCAACTCACTCCAGAGAGAAGAACGAGCGCGCGCTTCCGCTTCGCGGAACTCAACTGCTGGGTCGAGGTTTCCGTCATATTCAATTTAGTTCGGCCGCGCGCATCAGGCTGCGAGCGGCAGCTCGATTCGAAACGTCGTGCCCTTGCCGACTTCCGTCGTGAAGTCTATCGAACCGTTGAGAAGCTGCACAATGCGAAAGGTACTGGCCAAGCCGATGCCGCTGCCGCCGGGGCGCGTAGTAAAAAAAAGCTGAAAGATTTTCTGCCGATTTTCAGGAGGAATTCCTTTGCCGGTGTCGCCGACGGTAATTTCCGCCATCTCTCCGCGGCGGCTCAGGACCAGGCGCAATTGGCCGCCGCTGGGCATGGCTTCACCGGCGTTCAGGACCAGGTTCAGCACGGCCTGCTTGAGCAGCGCGCGGTCCACGTAAACTTCAGGAACGTCGATTGGCAGAAGCTGCGCAACTTGAATGTTGGCTTTCTGCATTTGGTGCTGCGCGATTTCGAGAACTTCTTTCAGCAGTTCCGCGAGCTGCGTGGCCTCCAGCCGTATGTCCATGGGTCGGGTGAAATCGAGGAAGCGCTTGACTACGGCATCGAGGCGGTCAATTTCTTTGTCGAGGACCTGGACAGCTTGTTTCGCGCCGGTGTCGGAGTCGGGCGGCAGCGATTCTTTCAGGTTTTCGAGCCAGAGGCGCATCGAATTGAGTGGATTTTTGACTTCGTGCGCGACGCCTGCCGTGATTCGGCCCAGCGCCGCGAGGCGCTCGCTGACTTGCAGTTGCGTGTTGATGCTTTCGAGTGAATCAAGATCGCGTAGCGTTACAAGTGCGCCCATGCGCTCGCCGTCTTCCTGAATGGCCTGCACGCTTACGCTGACGCGCTTCTCGCCCTCCGTTGTTTTCAATTCGATTTCCGCGGCAACTTCGAGTAATTCGTCGCCTTCGATGTGCAGCGCTTCGTGAAGCGGGTGGCCGACCGGAAAAATGTCGGTTACGCGCCTTCCCAGAAACTGCCCGGCGGGAGCGCCTAAAAACTTTTCCGCTGCCGGGCTGACCATCACCGCGCGCGCGTCGCGCGTGAAAAGAATCAGGCCGTCCTCGAGTCCCGCCATCACCGAGTTCATGTTTTCGCGCATGGTGCTGAAAATTTCATGCACACCACGCAGCTGCTGGCCGACTTGAGTGATCTTGCGGCTGACCTGGCCAAGTTCGTCGCCGCTTCCGCCAAACCCAGTCACTTCCGGAATAGGTGAATCGTATTGACCCGCAGAGATACGATCTAGTTGCGCGGAAATTTTCGCAAGGGGCGCAAGCGCCGCGCGGCTCACCACTGCCGCGAGGAGCGTCGAAATGATCAGTGCAAAGAGGACGATCGTCGCAAGCTTCCGCAAGCTCGGCAGGAGCTCAGTAACCAATAATCCAGAAGAAATGGCGACTCGTACCTCGCCGAATGGCTCGGTGTCATTGTCGAATGGATAATCGAACTCATAAACTCTGGGAGTTCCGGCGAGAATTCGCACAGCGTGGCTCAAACCGCGCTGGGTAAGCTGATTGAGCGGTGTCCACCGCGCAGCGAACTTTCCTTGCCTTGATTCATCCGTGGACACCAAAACCAGGCCGTCCACATCCGTGATCGAAACCTCATAAATCGAGAAAGACGACTTGGCGGCGTCCAGTTGGGCGTGCAGGAGTTCATCGATCTCGAAGACGTGTCGCACATAGTCGTGGACGTCCCTGGCGCTCGTTGATTCCGGCCGAAGACCTTCATTTGGGGCATTGAGCACTGCACGATGCGCGGAACGGAATACCTGGTCAGCAATTTGTGCGGCACTTTTGTCCGTCTGCTGAAGGACTTGATCGAGAAGTTGCGCCACAATAACCACGCACACAGCCGCCACGACCAGCAGCACGAGTCCGGTCATTACCAGCGTGAGTTTTGTTCGCAGCCGTAGCTGCATCGCGGGTTCCTACTCTGCCTCGGCGCGATCGCCGCCGTATTCTTTCAACTTATTGTGGAGAGTCTTAAGGCTAATAGCGAGTAGCTCGGCTGCGCGCGTTTTGTTATTACCGGTTGCATTCAGCGTTTGCAGGATTAGCTCGCGCTCCATGGCGTCCACGGTTGTTCCAACCGGGAATTTTATCGAAGAGAGGTCGCTGGGACTTTTCGGTGAAGTTTTGCCGAATTCGCCCGGAAGGCAAGCGCGTGTGATGAGTTCTTTGTCGCACATGATGGTGGCGCGCTCGAGGACGTTACGAAGCTCGCGAATATTCCCCGGCCACGTATGGCTCATGAAAATTTCCTGGACTTCGGCGCCGATTCCGCGCACGTGCTTGCCATGCTTGGCGTTGACGTCGCGCATGATGTGTTCAACCAGAAGCGGGATGTCGTCTTTATGTTCTCGGAGCGGTGGCAGATTGATGTGGAACACGTTCAGGCGAAAATAAAGATCCTGGCGCAACTCGCCGGCGGCCACGGCCTTTTCCGGGTCCTTGTTCGTTGCGGCCAGGACCCGAACGTCCACCGGCGTCTCGCTCTTGCTTCCAAGGCGGCGAACTTTTCGGTCTTCCAATACGCGCAGGAGTTTGGCCTGCGTTGGCGCAGGCATTTCGCCGATTTCGTCGAGCAGAAGCGTGCCGTTGTCGGCGAGCTCGAAGCAGCCGATGCGGCGTTCCGCTGCGCCGGTGAAGGCGCCGCGCTCGTGACCAAAAATTTCGCTTTCCATCAGCGATTCCGGAATCGCGGAACAATTGATGGGGACAAATGGGCCGGTGGCGCGGGGAGACAGTTTGTGAATCGTACGCGCGACGATCTCCTTGCCGGAGCCGGTTTCGCCGGTGATCAGGACGGACGCAGAGCTTGGCGCAGCCAATTCCACGATGCGCATTACTTCCTGCATGGGTTTTGACGCGCCTACGAGATCGCCCAAGCGGCCGGCTTCGCGCAACTGGCGCTGCAGTACGACAAGTTGGCGCGCGTCACGCGCTTTGCTTAGCGCGCGATCGAGCAGTGCGCGCAGCACCGGACCTTTGAGAGGTTTTTCGATGTACCAGAACGCGCCGGATTCGATGGCCGCTACCGCGCGCTCTTCGCTGCCCTTGCCGGTGATGATGACCGCTGGCACGTCCAGCAACTCCGGGCCAAGCTGTTTAATCAAGTCCAGGCCATTCATGCCGGGCAGCTCGACGTCCGCAATGAGCGTGTCGGGTTGATAGCTTCCGAATTTCGCAAGCGCTTCTTCTGCGGTGGCCACGCCAAGCACATCAAAGCCCCATCGTTGCAGGAGCTGCTCGTAGCCCTTCCGCGCGTTGTCTTCGTCTTCGACAATCAGCACACGGTCTTTGCGCTCGAGCGGTTCCATCGCGCGAACTGCGCTTCGTCCTTCATCGCCCATGCGTGTACGCCTCTCTCATGCGGGTGGTCTTATTTTGGCAGATTCTTGTGCGGGCAGGGTAGTTTGACTGTAGCAAGCGGACGCTGGGATTGCCAAGCGGTCGCTACAATTAGGCGGGGCAGGCGAAACCGTACAGATGAAAAGTTGATCGCTCGAATGCCAAAGCCGGCGCAGCCTCGGTTCTGCGCCGTCTCATCCCCGGCATCCGTCAAATCCTCGGAAGGTGCGGTGCATCGTGCCCTTGCAAAATATTCACTCTTTTACTAGATAGAGGGCGCGCTCCAGCTCCAACTCGAGTTTTGTGCCTTTTGGCAGATTCATTTCCTGTCCGCGCCCTATCTCCGCCAGATACGCGGTGAGCGCTCCCATTGCGGCGCCCTCCGCAGCCTCTTTCTTGTCCTTGTCTTTTACGCCCTTTGCGGCGCCGAGCGCCGCACCTTTGGCTGCTGCTTGCGCCGCGTCCTGCTGCGAGCTGCTTCGTCCCTCGATCAACCCTTCCTGGCCGGGCTTGGTTCGCACATTGTGCTCGCCGGGGACGCTGACAACTTCCGCGACGATCGGCAAATGTCCAAAATTGGTATGGATTTCGTCGAATGTCAGCCAGATTCGCGCGCGGCCGGTGTTGCCAGCCGCTTCCACGTGGCTTATGTGGCCTTCGATCTCTGCGCCCGAGGGCAGGTAGAATCCGCTGCCCGCTTCCAGCGGCTCAAGAGTTTTCACCTTGAATTTCGCGCGCTCTACAGTCCCCTTTGTGCCCAAGTCGTCTTCAAGCGACACCAGGAATTTCGTGCCGGGCACGACGCCGTAGGTTTCCAGCGGCAATCCGTGGCGATTGCCGTCGGCGGGCTTTGTTTCCTGGCCTTCGTTCTTTCCAATGTGGTCTTCGGAGATGACTGGTTTCTCTCCGGAGTCCTGCGGAGGCTGCTCCTGCGAAGCCTGCTGTGCCCGCGCCAGGCCCGCGATGCCGCAATCCAGGACTGCGCTCAGAGCCATGAGTCCCGACAAAATATTTCTCCGATTTTTCGCCTGCATGCTTGCCTCCTGAATCCCATCCCAGTCGTGCAGATATGCATGCTCTCCGCCATAGCCGGCATTTCCTGGCTTCTGTAAGTGGCTGGTAATTCAGACGGTTGAAAGCATCGCGTCGGCGCGTTTTGAGGAGGGCGGGAAAGTGTCGTGAATTTGCGGCGCAACAGTGCCTGCCAATGCCGACACTGGCTCGCTACAACCCATTTTGTACCCGAGACTCCCGAGGAGTTATTTCGAGAGGAATCGACGGATTCTGGCCAGCACCTGCGCATACATCGCGGGCGTCACGCGTCCGGTCTGCGTATTTTGCTGGCTGGGATGATAGACGCCAAAGAGCCGCCCGCTATCGCCCGGCAATTCTGCCTCAGCGCCGTGCGCAAAACGAAAGGCAGCCCTCGATGCGATCGTGCCGCGCTGCTTCAGAATTTCCAGATAGGCATCCCAGGCGATTTTCCCAAGCGCCAGCACGGCGCGCGGCCTTAAAACATCCATCTCGCGCTCCAAATAGCCTCGGCAATTCTGAATTTCGGAGGGCAAGGGTTTATTTGCCGGGGGCGCACAGCGAATCGTCGCGGCAATATAGGCGTTGTTCAGCCGTAAGCCGTCGTCGCGTCGCACCGAAGTTGGTTGATTCGCGAAACCAGCCGCATAGAGGGCCGCAAAAAGAAAATCTGCCGACCGGTCTCCGGTAAAAACGCGTCCAGTGCGGTTTCCGCCGTGCGCCGCGGGAGCCAGCCCGAGTATCAGCAGCTTTGCATCCGCATCGCCGAATCCAGGGATGGGCTTACCCCAGTACGTCCAATCGCGAAAGGCGCGGCGTTTTTCTCGGGCCACTTTTTCGCGATATTCGACCAGCCGCGGGCACTTCCGGCAAGCCACAATCTCTTCGTTCAATACTGCGAGAAGGGCGCTTTTGTCGGGCATAGTGGAAAGGAGAACTTGCTTGCGAATTTCTCAACCAGTCTTGCGCGCCATCATGCGGTTCAGTTCGGCGTAAGGAATCGTAACCCGCGTCAACGAATCGTACGACCCGTGCGCAAGCCAGTCTTTCGCGACGCGCCGAAAAGCCCCCATCGCTGCCCGCATCGCTGAAGAGCCTGCGCTCACGCGAGCGACTCCCATCTTCTCCAATTCGCTGAGCGATGGACAGCCTGGCGAAGCCAGAATGTTGAGCGGCGCGCCGATCGTTTTCACCAGTTTTTCAATAGTTTCTCGATCGCAGAGACCCGGCACAAACAAGCAATCCGCGCCAGCTTCGCGATAAGCGCGCAGCCGTTCGACAGTCCGTTCGAATCGCGTTTCCGCCGGTCCGATAGGCATCAAATAAATGTCCGTGCGCGCATTGATTACCACCGGCACACCGAGCGCCGCCGCCGTTTCTCGAATTGCACGGATCTTCTTCACTTGCAATCCTAGCTCGACGTGGGAACTCTCATCGTCTCCGGTGATGTCCTCGAAGTTCAGCCCTACGGCCCCCGCGGCAATCATTGCTTTCGTGAACTCCGCGATTTCTTCCGGCGTTTTGCCGTACCCCGATTCCAGATCAGCCGTGACGGGAACACCCACCGCTTCTGTAATCCGAACAACGGCACCCAGCATCTCTCTTTGAGAAATACGCTGCCCATCTGGAAATCCGAGCGAAAACGCCACCGCGGCGCTGCTCGTCGCGATGGCGGGATGTCCCAACTCTTCCAGGATTCGCGCGGTAACCACATCCCACGCATTCGGCAGTGCCAAAATTCGCGGCCCGTGGTGCAATTTCCTAAGCTTCTCAGCTTTCTCCGCTTGCGCCTTGATGTCCATGAAAAGACTCCAACCTTGAACCTGCGGTAACTGCCAGACAGTTTAAGGTTAGCTATTCGTCTCTAAAATCGAAACATCCAATATGGAGAGCCATTTCTGCGCTATTGCAGAATGGCAAGCACCTCGTCATGAATCTTTCCGTTCGTGCTGATCATGTTCCCGCTGTAAATCGAACGCTTTCCGTTCAGGTCAGTTGCGCGGCCGCCAGCTTCCTCCACGATCAGCCCCAGTGGGGCCAAGTCCCACGCCTTCGAATGCAAGTCCAGCGCCGCCTCAGTCGAACCCTCGGCGACCAGCATGTGCTGCCAGAATCCGCCAAGCGAGCGCCCGTGCCGCGCGGCATCCAGAAGTCGCCGCATCTTGTCGATCTTCTCTCGATTCTTATTCGGCCCTGTACCGCCCGTAAACGCCATCCCCTCATTTAACTTCTCTACTTTTGAAACGTGAATTCTCTTTCCATTCCGCCACGCGCCTTCGCCGCGATACGCCCACCAGCGCACGCCCAGCGCGGGCGCACTCGCCATTCCCGCTACAATCTCTCCATCGCGCTCGATTCCCAGCAGAGTCCCAAACGTCCCAATCCCGCGCGAAAACTCTTCCGTTCCATCGATGGGGTCAATGATCAAGCGCGCTCGGCCTGTCGCCGCTGGCCCCTTCGCATTTTCGCCGCCCATCTCTTCTCCAAGAACATCCATGGCCAGCCCGCTCGCCGCCACTTTAGCGCGGGCCATTTCTTCCACACCGCGGTCCGCTTGCGTCACCGCCGAGCCGTCCTCTTTTTTGTCGATGCGAATTTCATCCGCCCGGAAATACCGCATCGCGATGTCGTCGGCTTCCCGTGCCAGTTCTTCCAGTAACGCCCCATACTCCGCCTTGAATCCCATGCCTTCTCCTTGACCGGTCAATCGCCGCTTGTATCCCGCCACAGCATTTGACACTATTATCGCCCGTCCTTAGCATACAAACGAATGGCCATGAGCGCTCAAGCAGACAGTGGAACCGTCCTCGAACGCATTCTGCGCGCACGCCGGCTTGAGGTCGATCACCGCAAACGCGTCCTTCCCGAAGCTGCGCTGCGTTACGGCGTCAAAGCTGCTACGCCTCTTCGCGATTTTCCCGCCGCCCTCACACGCGATTCCCTCAACGTTATCGCCGAGCTGAAGCCTGCATCGCCTTCCAGAGGTGTTCTTCGTGATCCATTTCATCCCATCGAGTTGGCGCAAACTCTGGAAGCCGCCGGCGCTGCCGTTCTGTCCGTTCTAACCGAAGGCGAATTCTTTCGCGGCTCTCTGAAAAATCTCCGCGATGCCCGCAACGCGGTAAAAATTCCGGTTTTCCGTAAGGATTTTATCTTTGATCCCTGGCAAGTCTGGGAAACGCGCGCGAATGACGCCGACAGCTTCTTGCTGATGGTCGCGGCTCTCGGCGACGGGCTCCTTCGCGAACTCCTCGCCCTCGGCCGCGAACTCGGTATGGAGCCGCTCGTCGAAGTTCACACTGCCGCCGAACTCGATCGCGCTCTCGCCGCCGAAGCCCGCATCATTGGCGTGAACAATCGCGATTTGAACACGCTTGGCCTTCGCGTCGAAACTTCTTTCGAACTCGTCGACCGCATCCCCGATGAGTGCATGGCCGTAAGCGAATCCGGCCTTCGCAACCACGGTGACCTCGCCAAACTACGTGATGCGGGTTTCGACGCTTTTCTGATCGGCGAAAGCCTGATGCTTTCTCCCGATCCTGCGGCTGCTCTGGGAGCATTTCTCGGCCGCTCCGAGCTGCCTGTTTAAAAACGCCATGGTCCTCGTCAAGATCTGCGGCATCACGAACTGGCCGGACGCCAAGGCGGCGTGCGACGCGGGCGCCAACATGCTCGGCTTCAACTTCTACGAAAAAAGTCTGCGCCGCGTTTCCACCGTCGAAGCCGCTACGATACGCGCAAAGCTGCCCGCGGAAGTTCAGTCCGTCGGCATCTTTGTAAATGCGAAACCCGCCGACATCATTTCTCTCAACGCGTTCGTGCGTTTCACCGCTGCCCAGTTGCACGGCGACGAGACCCCGGCCATCGTCTCCGATGTCGCCCGCGTCATTCCCGTCATTAAGGCGTTTCGCGTAGGCGCGGATTTTCCCGTTTCGTCGCTCGACAAATATCTCGACGCCTTCGGGTTTTTGCTGGATGGTTCTCGAGGAGGCCAATTTGGTGGCACGGGTGCCAACGCGGATTGGAATGTTGCGAGAAAAGCTGCAACCGCGCACCGTATTCTTTTAGCGGGGGGCCTGACTGCTGAAAACGTTGGCGCTGCGATTCGCGCGGTGCGTCCATATGCCGTGGACGTCGCTGGCGGCGTGGAATCTAAGCCCGGCAAAAAGGATCTCGCTAAGCTCCAGGCTTTTATAGAAGAAGTGCGCCGTGCTGATGAGCAGTTGACGGCGCAACAAACGGGGCAAGCGGAACAGTCATTGCTTTCCGGCTCCGACACCGAGAAAAAAACACCATGAGTTCGACCCTGCATACTGCAACCTTCGCTCCAGGCCGTTTCGGGCCTTACGGCGGCCGTTACGTTCCCGAAACGCTGATGGTTCCGCTGTTCGAACTGGAGCGCGCGTATGAAGCCGCAAAATCCGACCCGCAATTCCAGGTAGAGTTCGCCAGCCTCCTGAAAAATTTCGCCGGCCGCCCCACGCCTCTGCAATTCGCTGCGCGGCTAACCTCGCACTTGGGTGGCCCCCGCATTTACATCAAGCGCGAAGATCTGCTGCACACCGGCGCTCACAAAATCAACAACGCCATCGGCCAGGGCTTGCTGGCCGTAAAAATGGGCAAACCGCGCATCGTTGCCGAGACCGGGGCCGGCCAGCACGGCGTCGCCTCCGCAACGGTCGCTGCGCACCTCGGTCTCGAATGCGTGGTCTACATGGGCACCGAAGACATGGCGCGGCAGTCGCTCAATGTCTCACGCATGCGCATGCTCGGTGCGCAAGTCGTGGGCGTCGAGTCCGGCAGCCGCACCTTGAAAGACGCCATCAACGAAGCCATGCGCGATTGGGTCACCAATGTTCGCAACACGCATTATCTGCTTGGATCGGTGCTGGGCGCGCATCCTTATCCCACGATGGTGCGCGATTTTCACTCCGTCATCGGCCGCGAGGCCCGCGAACAAATCCTTGCCGCAGAAAAGCGCCTCCCCACACATCTTTTCGCCTGCGTAGGCGGCGGTTCGAACGCCATCGGCCTCTTTCACCAATTCCTGCGCGACCCAGGCGTAAAAATGGTCGGCATCGAAGCGGGCGGCCGCGGCGGTCAACTCGGCGAACACGCCGCGCGTCTTGCCGCGCATCAAGGTTTCACTGGCGCGCGCCCCGGCGTCCTGCAAGGCACCTACACGTATATCCTGCAAACGGAAGACGGCCAGATCGCCACCACGCATTCCATCTCTGCCGGCCTCGACTACCCCGCTATCGGTCCCGAACACGCCTGGCTAGCCGACGAAGGCCGCGCCGAATACTCCGCCGTCACCGATCAAGGCGCCCTCGAAGCAGCGCGCCTCCTATCGCGCACCGAAGGCATCATCCCTGCGCTCGAATCGGCTCACGCGGTAGCGGGCCTCATCGAGCGCATTTCTCCTAATTCCTCGTCGAACGCCGATCGCCCGCGCCTTACTCCCGACGACCTCGTCATCGTCAATCTCTCCGGTCGCGGCGACAAAGACATGGACACCTACACGCGCGCCTTCGGTACAAAATGAGTAGCATCTCTTCTAGGGGCGCGGTACATCCTGCCCGACGTTGCCGCCCATGCCGTTCGCAGCATTCCCGTCTTTCCGCATATTTCTGCTAATCTTTGTCTCTCCTTTATGTCTGCCGCTGCTCCAAACGCGACGCGCATCGCCGAACGGTTCGCCGACCTTCGCGAATCCGGCGAACTGGGCATTGTCGCGTACATTACTGCAGGCGACCCTACGCTTCCCGCCACGCACAAATTTGTTCTGGCATTAGCCGATGCCGGCGCTGACGTGATCGAACTAGGCATACCGTTCAGCGATCCGCTCGCCGATGGCCCGACGATCCAACGAGCCTCCGAACGCGCCCTTAAAACGCACACCACCCTCGCCCAAGTGATCGATCTCGTTCGCGAAATCCGCAAATCCAGCGAGGTCCCTATTGTCCTCTTCGGCTATTACAATCCCGTGCTCCAGATGGGCTTAGAAAGATTTGCGTCGGCTGCCGCAAACGCCGGCGCCGATGGCGCTCTCATCACCGATCTCACGCCCGAAGAATCGGACGACTATCGCCAAATTCTCGCCGCGCACAATCTCGACACAATCTTTCTCGGCGCTCCCACGTCAACCGACGAGCGCCTCGCTAAAATCGCTGCCGCATCTTCCGGTTTTCTCTACCTGATTTCCCGCACGGGCGTAACCGGCGCGAAAGACGCCCTTCCCGACGATCTGCCCGCGCTTCTGCGGCGCGCACGCAAAGTCACGCAACTTCCCATTGCCGTCGGTTTCGGCATCTCGCTCCCGGGCCACGTCTCCGTTCTTGGCGGCCTGGCCGACGCAGCCGTCGTCGGCTCTGCGCTAGTCTCCGAAATCGAAAAAGCTACCATGCAAGACTCTTCGCCCGCGGCGATAGACGCAGCCGCAAGCGCCCTTGCCATACGCGTGCGCTCTCTAAAAGAAGCCGCCCGCCACGGCCTATCCCGCCGCGAGGTCGCCCCATGATATTTCGGGGACCAGCCAGCCTGTTCTCATTCCGAGCGAAGCGAGAACTCTTTTCCATCGAGCGTTTTTTGCGCGAGAAAATCTGCTTTTTCTTTCCAGTTGAGGTTCTGCGATGAACCTCTCCGACTGGCGCCGCCGAATAGATGAAATTGATAAACAACTCGTCCGACTTCTCAACGAGCGCTCGCACTGCGCCCTCGAAATCGGCAAACTCAAGCAAGCGGCCAACCTCCCTTTGTACCAGCCCGACCGCGAGAACGAAGTCCTCGCCAACGCTGAGCGCAACAACCCCGGCCCGCTCACCGATGCCGCCATCCGGCGCCTTTTCGAACGCATCATCGACGAAGCCCGCGCCGCCGAACGCAACGCCATGCACCCTGACGGCAAGCCCAAAGGCGGGAATGAATGACCGCGCGCCGTAGTCTCTATAGCTGCGATGTTTCAACTCGCCCCCGTAGTGGCGGGTCTTCCGACCGGTGTTTTTTCCGGGATTCAGATTTCCATGTAGCGCCGGGCTTCAACCCGGCATCTTCGCGGCGTAATCACGGACCGCAACAAAAAAGGACACAGGCAATCTCATGGTCATCGTAATGCAAGAAGGCGCCACCGACGCCCAAATCCAGCATGTCATCGATCGTCTGATCGGCAGCGGCTTTAACGTTCACCGATCCACGGGCGAATCGCATACGGTTCTTGGTGCCGTAGGCGTTCACCGCGATTTCGATCATCGCGACTTCGAACTCCTCGAGGGTGTGCGCGAAGTCATGCGCATCACGCAACCCTTCAAGCTGGCCAGCCGCCAGTTCAAACCTGAAGGCACCGTGGTTGATCTGGGCCGAGGCGTAAAAATCGGCGGCAATGAAGTCGTGGTAGCCGCGGGCCCCTGCTCGGTCGAATCCCACGATCAAATCCACTCCGTTGCCGAAAGCGTCGCAAAAGCCGGCGCAAAAATCCTCCGAGCCGGCGCTTTCAAGCCGCGCACATCCCCTTACGCCTTTCAGGGCATGGGCGAACCGGGCCTCAAGCTCATGCGCGAAGCCGCCGACAAATTCAATCTCTTCACCGTCAGTGAGGTGATGGACGCCTCGCAAATCCAGATGATGCTCGAATATGTGGATGTCTTTCAGGTTGGCGCCCGAAACATGCAAAACTACTTCCTCCTTCGCGCCCTCGGCGAAATCCGTAAACCTGTCCTTCTGAAACGCGGCCTCTCTGCAACCATGGAAGAACTTCTGATGAGCGCCGAATACATCCTCGCAGGCGGCAACTACAACGTAATCCTCTGCGAACGCGGCATCCGCACGTTCGAAACGTACACGCGCAACACGCTCGACATCGCTGCCATCCCCGTCATCAAAAAACTCTCGCACCTGCCGATGCTTGCCGACCCCTCGCACGGCACCGGCCGCCGCGACAAAGTCCCGCCCATGGCCCGCGCCGCCGTAGCCGCAGGCGCCGATGGCCTGTTAATCGAAGTTCACAACGACCCCGACCACGCCCTCTCCGACGGCGCGCAATCCTTGGATCCGGAAACCTTCACCCAACTCATGGCCGAACTCCGCATCATCGCCCCAGCCATCGGCCGCCGCATGGCGTAGCATCCTCCAGATGGATGCCAGCCCGGGTCAGCGATTCGGAGGACCGTGAACCATGGCGGACACCAAGCCCAATTCGGATTCGGCCATCGACCCGGCGCTTTCGACCTACGCCAAACAATCGCGGATCCGCGCTCGCGGCGGCCTCCAGTTGGTCGCCGTTACGCTCGCGATAACGGCCGTCGTTTACTGGCGCTGGGGCTTCGGCCCCTGGATCAAATTACTACTTGCCCTCGCCGGATTGTTCGCGATCGGTCCGATTTTTACGTTCACAATCGCACCCGGCTTGATACGTGCAACAGCCCGCCGCCGCGCAGCGAAAGCGCGCCTGGCGGCTCCCGCCCCCGTTCGTGAATTCTCTCCGAATCACGATTTTGAACAGGTGAGAGGCGATGATCAGGATTATCTGGAGCGCAGAATTCTCGTTGACGACCAACCCTTTGCCATCAGGATTTCCCAGAAACTTTCAGCAGAGAAAATGAGACAAGCGCGGATTTTTGCGCAGAGGTTGTTGGCGGATCCCCGGAAAACGATGCAGAAACTTTACGACTTCAAACTGCGCGAAGCCCAAAAGATGCCAAACTTTGCTGAAGAGATTAAAAAGCTTGAAATCGACTATATTTGGCTGGGCCCGAAAATCGGCGAAATCACCTTCACGGAAGAATCAGGAGGCGAGCCTTGGACAGCGGCCTTCACGAACGATGATTTTTGCAATCTACAGTTGGAAAATTGAACGAGGCAGAAAAGGTCTAGCCCGGACAACATGTCTCCCCATCTAATCAATCGTGTCACGATCCTCGGCACCGGCCTCATCGGCGGCTCCTTCGCCTTGGCCCTCCGCAAATACGCACCCGATATCCACATCACCGGTTGGGACCGTCCCGAAGTCGTCCGCGAAGCACAAGCCCGCAACGTGATCGCCGCCGCCGTCACCGGCGACCTGGCACCCGCGCTGGAAAACGCTGATCTCGTCTACATCGCCCTTCCCATCGGCGCCACGCTCGATCTCCTCCCTGAAGTTGCGCGCCTCGCCGCGCCCAACGCTCTTGTCACCGACGCCTGCAGCACCAAACTCCGCATCATCGAATCTGCGATCGACCATTTCGCCGACGACGCAACCCAACTCTTCCTCGGCGGACATCCGATGGCAGGCAGGGAACTTTCTGGAGTCGCCCACGCCGACGCCGATCTCTTTCGCAACAACAGCTACGCCCTGATCGGCGCGTCTTCCGAGCGACAGGACGCGCGTGTCTCCGCGTTTGTAAAAATCCTGGAAAAAATCGGCGCGCGCCCGCTCTGGTTTGGCGCGCAGCAACACGACTACGCCGTCGGCCTAGCCTCTCATCTCCCTCAGCTCGCCGCCGTAGCCCTCGGCTCCTTCCTCTACGATCATCTCGACGAAAACGGCCTGCCCATTACCCTTGCGGGCCCAGGCCTGCGCGACTCTCTCCGCCTCGCCGGCAGCCCCTACTCCACCTGGCGCGACATTGTCCTCACCAACAAAGAAGTTCTCTCTGCCTCCCTCGACCTATTTGCCCGCCGCCTCGACGACCTCCGCGAAAAACTAGCCTCCCGCGACCTAGAAGCCGATTTCGACGCCGCCAACGAACTCTACAAACTCCTCCGTTCGATGTGATGGCCCGCTTCCTCACCCGTCGCGCGGCCCGTGGCGCTGAACATCAAAACATCGGATATGAGTGTTCAGGTGCCAGTTATGCTTGATAAACGCAAAATCGACTGGGCCAAGTGCCCCACTGTTCAGTTCAATCCGCAGATCCATCATGGGCGTCCTGTTCTTGCCGGAACGCGCATGCCGGTGGATGACTTGGTGAGCAACTATGATGCTGGCGTTTAGCCCCCGGAAATAGCCCAGCTTTTCGAGTTGCCGTTGCAACAGGTGCTGCAAGTCCTTGCTTTCGCAGCAAAAGCACGAGATGCAAGTCCTGTTCGATAAAAATGTTCCTGTTCCTCTGCGGCATTCTCTTACACATCGTCGGGTGCGAACGGCAGCAGAGCAGGAATGGGGAACACTTTCAAACGGCCAACCCATCGCCGAAGCAGAAAAAGAAGGATTTGATCTGTTGCTGAGATGCGATCAAAACGTCACTGATCAGCAAAATCTTTCCAGGCGTCAACTTTCCATGGTGGTTTTGGGCTCTAACATCTGGCCTTCTGTCCAATCTAAACCGATGGAGATCGTCGCGGCTGTTGATAGAGCCAGGCCCGGTTCTTTCGAATTCCTCGAGATACCCCCTCCGAGACGCCGCTAACGAGTTCTAAAAACTCTTCTGTTCGATTTAGAGGCGAACTCGCGACGCCCTTCCTGTTTGTTCGCATCCTCGCTCCCCTTTACGAAATCCCCTAGCTCGAAATACCAGACTAACCGTATGGCCGCCAGTCTTCTCTCCTGCCACGATCGCTGATGGAGGATCTCACATGCGCAAGTACATCACTTCGCTTTGCCTTTCTGCCGCTCTTCTAGCGCCAGTTGCCATTGTGGCTGCAGCGCCAACTTCGCCGCAGGACCATCGCTACTACGACAAGGAACACAAGGACTATCACAATTGGGACGATAAGGAGCAGTCCGCTTGGGGTCGTTTCCTCGCGGAGAAACACCGTAAGGATCACGAGTTCGAGAGAGCTAACGAGAAGGAACAGCAGGAATACTGGGCTTGGCGTCACAGCCATCCTGATTGATAAGTTCTAACTCCAGGCGTAAAACCCTTCAAATCAATGGACCATCTGGGTTTCGAAGCCTTGGCTGCTTGCCTCAGCCAAGGCTTCGAAACCGTCGAGAAACTCCATCAAATCTCCCGCCAAATTCCTACCAAGCTCCTTCTTTCTTCCCCAGCCACCAGACCACCCCAACCGAAGCCGTCTGCTGCTCCTTGCTCAACACCCCATTCGAACTCGTAAAAAACGACGGCCGGTTCGAAAAATCCCGCCGCCATTCGTACCGCATCAAAAACCCATCATAAAGTTTGTAATCAAACGTCGCGGTAGTCTCCTTCAACGCCTGCGTAATCCCGCTGAAAAGCCCTCCGCGATCCGAGAGATATTCCGTTCGCCCACCCACAGAGAACCTCCGCGAGAGCTGGTACTTCACGTAAGCCGCTCCACCAATCACATGAGAGGGAGCCGACGACTCTCCCAGCGCCGTATTCGTATTCTGCCATTCGCGCTCGATCACGTAATCGCCTTCCAGTGCAAACGTCAGCTTCGGCGCTGCCTGCCAGCTTACGTACGAATCAAAAATGTGCAGCTTGCCGTTCGGCGCGGGTGTAATCGCCTGAAACGTCAATCCAGGCTGCACCGGAATCGGCCCGCTTGACGCCACGTCGATCCTGTCAGGGTGTTCCTGCCCAATGTAGTAGTTCACGTTCCACGTAATATTTTTATTCGGCGTCAGCGTAAATCCGAACAACTCGTCCTTATATCCATTCGTCGCTTCCACCTGATTCGTGCCGTTCACCACCCAGTAGTTCAATGTCAGCTTGTCATTGACCTTGTAGGCTGCGCGCACACCCATGTGATAAAACGGCAGAAAATCAAACCAGTACGCCCGCGAGTAGTTGATCTGGTCTTTCGTATAATTTCCCTCGATCCCGATCGAACTTCCAAATTTCCCGATATCGATCGTCAAGCCGTTCCCTATCGGCGCCACATACGTCCCATAAGCCTGAAAAATATTCCGGTAAATATCCGGTCGCGGCTCGTTCGTGGGATTTCCCTGCAAAGTGTCCGTCGCCTGCCCGAATTGCAAATCCAGGCGCATTCCAAACGGGCTTCCGTCCGCGACATCGGGCGCCCGCTCAAAAACCACGTCCGCTTGATTGAGGCTGATGTTGTTGCTCAAAACGTCGTAAGCGCGCAGCGCGTTTACTCGCCCGACCGGATTGTTGAAGTTGTATTCGTAATATTCGTCGAAAAGGAAATTCAGCGTAGCTCCGTGCAGAAATCCGGAGATCCCTTGCTCTTCCGCGGTTGCGGGTGTTTTGGCCGCGTCAGGAGAGACGTTCTGCACAGGCGCGGGGGATGCCGAACCGGTCGCAATCTCTGCCGGCGCACTTGTAGCACTCGCAGGCGACACCGTTGCCGCAGCCGCCCCAGCCGTGCGTGCGTTGCCAGCAACGAGATTCTTTCTCCCAATATTCACAGCCGAAGCAGCCTTCTCTTCCTTCAGCTGGCTTTCCAAGTCCGCCACGCGCGTCAACAAACTCTCCACCACCGCCCGTAATTCCTTCACTTCTGCAGCCGACGCCGGCGCCTGAGTATTCTCCTGTGCCCAACTCGGAACACAGCACGCCATTAGCGCGAGAAGACTCCCCATCGAATAACTCACCCAAACGCTACGGTTCACATTTTTTGTGGTTGAATCACTGCGAACTTTTTTCAGAGGACGAAGCAAAACAAGGCTGATCATGGAAACTCTTTCCCGGTTGGCGCCTGGCCGGCACCAACCGTGCAACAGCCTCCGAGTTTACCCCGCTTCGTAACTTATGCCCTCGCGCCCGCGTAATAATTCGCAAGTGGCACGCCGACATGCCCGTGCCGCTCCGGAGCGCCCTTGTCTCGACCTCAAACCGCCAGCACAGCTGCTCTCTCAAATTCCGAAGCAGGTCGGTCCGCCGCCGTATTCCCTTGGTGGCTCCAGGCCATCGTTCTCCTTGGCGCACTCCTCCTGGCGGCAGGTGCGCTCATCGCCTTACTGAATCCTGCGATGCTCGTCTCTCCCCATGACGGAATCAACACTGCCGTTCACATTTACGCGGGCTATCTTTTCTCGCGCAACATTGCTCTGGCTATCTTGTTGGCGGCCTCACTACTCTTCCGCTCGAAATCCACTCTAAATACACTAATTTTGCTGACCGCTTTCATTCAACTCCTGGATGCGGTGGTGGATTGTTTGGAAGGCCGGTGGACCATTGTCCCCGGCGTAATCGTGTTTGGCCTTCTGTTTCTCGTAGCCGCGGCTCGCCTCTCAGGTCACCCCTCCTGGCGCAAACAAGCCTGGAGCGGTTCTAGATAGCCCGCACATCCCGCCTCGTTCGGGCACACCACTGCACCGCACACTCACACTCTCAAATTTCAATTTCGCTATCTAAAAATTTGCCTTCACGCTCAACGGTAAATCCGCCGAAGATCCTCCAACCATAAACGTATAGCTCCCCGGCGCCAATTTCCACCCATCCGCCGCCTCGTCAAAAATCGACAAGTATTTTGGAATCAGCGTCACGCTAACTTCCTTGCTCTCGCCCGCCTTCAGCCACACTTTGCTCCAACCCACCAGCCGCTTCGGTGGCTCTCCCAATCCCTCGGGAAGTGACGCATACACTTCCGCAATTTCCGCTCCGTCGCGCTTCCCTGTATTTTTCACCGTAAAGGTCACCGACCGCTCTTTTCCAGTGATCACCCTCAAACTGGAATAGCTGAACGAGGTATAGGACAGCCCATACCCAAACGGAAACAGAACAGCCTTCTTCTCCGCGTCATACCACTTGTAGCCTACCTTCAACCCTTCGTCGTACTTCACGCTGAACGTAGGCTTGGCTTCTCCCGTTTTCATCACTGCCTCTTCGCCGGTCTGTCCCGGCCCCGGCTTCACCAATTGCGGATGCGGCAAGTCCGCATCGCTCTTCGGAAACGTCATCGGCAGCTTTCCGCTCGGATTCACGTCGCCCGCCAAAATGTCCGTGACGGCGACCGCACCCTTGCTGCCTGCGTACCACGCCTCCAGCACCGCTCCCACTCGATCGAGCCACGGCATCGTCACCGCCGTCCCCGTTTCCAGCACCACCACCGTCTTCGGATTCGCCGCCGCCACCGCCGCGATGATGTCGTCCTGCTTCACAGGCAACGACAGATTCTCCAAATCCATTCCCTCGCTTTCCCACTGATACGCAAACACAATCGCTACGTCCGATCTCTTGGCCAGCGCCGCCGCTGATTCAAGATTCGCGCCCGAATCAAACTCCACCTTCGCCCCTGGGAACTTGTTCTCCAGTACGCTTATCGGCGATGGTGGAAACCACACCTGCGCCATCCATCCTGCCGACGCTCTCCCCGGTGCATCGACTTGCGCCGACCCACTCCCCGACATCATTCCTTCATTTGCGTGCGGCCCAATCACCGCAATAGACTTCACCGCACCGCTGCGCAAAGGCAGCAGCCCATTCGTATTCTTGAGCAGCACCGCGCTGCCTTCTTCCACTTTTCGCGCGGCCGCAAGATTCCCCTCCACGTCTGGCACGCCCTTCTGAATCGGATGATCCACAACGCCGCAGGCAAACTCCGACCGCAGCACGCGCCGCACATGCTCATCTAGCTCTGCCTGCGAAACTTTCCCCGCCGCCACCGCTTCCTTCAGCTTCGCTCCAAAAAATTCGTCCAGCGGCTCCTCATTGTCCAAACCTGCCGCCGACGCCTTGATCGTGCTGTGCGTTCCTCCCCAGTCCGAAACCACGAATCCTTTGAATCCCCACTGCTTCTTCAGAACATCCGTCAACAAATATTTATTCTCGCAGGCAAAATCCCCATTCACGGCGTTGTACGAGCACATCACCGCCCCTGGCTGCGCGATTTCCACCCCAATCTCAAACGCCAGCAAATCGCTTTCCCGCATCGCCCTCTTCCCGATGATCGAGTCCACTTCATTCCGCCCACTCTCCTGATCGTTCACCGCGTAGTGCTTGATGTCTCCAATCACGTTCTGTGCCTGCTCGCACTTCATCAAATTGCCCACCAGCGTTCCCGCCAGCACCGGATCCTCGCCCAGATACTCAAATGTTCTGCCGTTGCGTGGCTCCCGCGTAACATTCACGCCGCCGCCCAGCGTCATGTTGTATCCCTGTGCGCGCAGCTCCTTCCCTATCACCGTTCCAAACGCACACGCCGCTTCCGGATCCCAACTCGCCGCCGCCCCCAGGTTCGATGGCATCGCCGTCGAGTACCGCCCATTCTCCGCGCTGCTCCGCACTCCATACGCCGCGTCGCTCATCTGAATAAACGGAATCCCCAACCGCGGTACCCCCAGCACAAATCCTGCCCCGCCATTTCCCAATTCCGGCTCTGGATGCGATACCTCACGCGGCCACCCCGGCATCCCCATCCCGTGCAGCAAATCAATCTTCTCGTCGAGCGTCATCTCCTTCAGCACCATCTCTGCCCGCTCGTCCGGCGAAAGCGACGCATTCATCCACGGATGGTTCCGATCTTCCTTCACCGGCTCCCCGTGCATCCGATGCTGCGCAAAAACAACCGCGCCAAATCCCATGCTGACAATCGCCGCAGGCCCCAGGTACAGCATCACCGCAGCCAGCAAGCCAGACACCCCGGCCCGCGCAGCAAAGCCCCGCCGCCCATTCCGCTTCCCGTCAATTTTCATTGTGACCTTTCCTCGACAAGTTGAACTCACGCCCGAACACTCTGTTCGACCCAACACCGCGAACGAATTCCCGGTCGAACACCCCGAATGCATCCAACAAATGTCTCTATAATATCGATATTTTTCATTATTGCCACATCAAACCGAGCCGCGCCCGCTTTGCCGGCTTCTCTCGGCTCTCGGACCCCAATCGGCAGTTTCCACTTGACAAAATTATAAATATTGTCTTATGTATTTTAGGTAATCTTGTGGCTCGTCAGTGCAGCGCCAGCGTCCTTGCTGGCTTTTTTTGCTTTGGGAGGAACCCTGAGTCCGTTTAGAATGAACACTTCTAAAACTGTATCAAAACAAAGGACTTTAACTATCTCTAGAATGAACACTTGTGAGAAACTCGGGAGGGTGCCCCGGTTATTGTTAACTAGAAGCAGCACCTCGCACCCTGATGACAGCGCTTGCTTTTTCCACCGTAAACCACAAAACTAGCGCCTCATCCCGACTCGATGGATAAAAGCATCTCCGCCCCCGACACCAGCTTCCGTGGCACAGGCTTTAGCCTGCACGCCCATCCACAACGCAGCCGGGGCGTATTCCATGGATAAACGCATCGCAACCGCCGACGCTGCCATCGCCAACCTGGCCGACGGCGCTACCATCCTGATGGGCGGCTTCGGTCTCTGCGGCATCCCAGAGAACCTGATCGCCGCAGTACGCCGCCGCGGTACCAAAGACCTCACCATCGTCAGCAACAACGCCGGCTTGGACGATTTCGGCATCGGCATCCTCCTCCAGAGTCGCCAGGTCAAGAAAATGGTCTCCAGCTACGTTGGTGAAAATAAACTCTTTGAACGGCTTGTCTTGAGCGGCGAACTGCAGGTCGAGCTGAACCCGCAGGGCACGCTAGCCGAACGCCTGAGAGCCGGTGGCGCAGGCGTCCCGGCGTTCTACACCCCAACAGGTGTCGGCACAATGGTCGCCGAAGGCAAGGAAACCCGCGATTTCGACGGCCGCCAATACGTCCTCGAACGCGCCCTCCGCGGCGATTTCGCCTTCCTTAAAGCCTGGAAAGGTGACCGCTGGGGCAACCTCATTTACCGAAAAACCGCACGCAACTTCAATCCCATGATGGCCACAGCCGCCGACTACGTAATCGCCGAAGTCGAAGAACTCCTCGACCTCGGCCAATTGCCACCCGATCAGGTTCACACGCCCGGCATCTTCGTCAACGCGATCTTGCAGGGTCCAAACTACGAAAAGCGCATCGAGCGCCGCACCATGCGCAAGACCTGACGAATATGTAGGGCGCGGCATAATGCGCCCCATTCAACTAGGAATGAACCATGTCTCCGCAACGGCCACTTCAAGAACTCCTGGAAGCTACAGAGCCTGCGTGGCCGGCTGTTCAGCGTTGGATCGCGGAGGCTAAGAATTCTGTCGAAGTTCTTCCTGCGGAGGAAGCTCAGCGGATTCAATTCCTTGTGGAAACCCAGGTGACAACGCGCAGTCCGATGGGTGCCGTGATCTACCACACGGGCGGGTTGCTGATCGATCAGGGGTGGCTCCGCGTGCTCGGCTCGGGTCATGCCAAGCTTCCGCGCTCCATGCCTGCTTGGAACCGCGGCCGGTCCACGACGCCGGAGGGCCAGCCGCTTGGTTTCTTGCTCATCGCGGATGATGTTGTCGGCGGTTTCTTTGCGCTGGACGGCGGCGCCTTGGGTGCCGGTAAGGGCGAAGTCTTTTACTTCGCTCCCGCCACTCTTCGCTGGGAGCCGATGAACGGGATGAAGTACAGCCAATTCTTGCCATGGTCGTTCAACAGCAATCTCGCAGACTTTTACAAATCCATGCGCTGGCCCGGTTGGGAAAGGGAAGTTGCCGCGCTCAACGGAGAGCAAGCACTATCGATCTATCCGTTTCTTTGCACGAAAGAAGGAAAAAACATCGCCAATTGTTCCCGCAAGGCTTGCCCTGTTTCTGAAGTATATTCGCTGAACGTGATCGAACTTCCGAAGCAACTCGCATCTCGCAAGGAGTAGACTCGATGCCTCTGACGGACGAACAAAAACGGGAGCGCATCGAGCGGCGAACGGTACGCTAATGAGCCCCCACTTTCCGCGATTCCTGTGGCGACCAACATGAAAGTCGAATTTGTAGACATGCAGCAAACAGACAATCCGCTGAACGGGACTTTGATGGTCCGCGCACCGGAATTGGTCAACCTCCTCGAATCACTGCGGAACCGAGAACCGTTCGGTCTAGAGCTTGTCGGTGAGAATGACATGACGCTGACCATTTGCCTGGCGGAGACTTATGGGACCGTCCAGTACGCAGCCAAAACCGGAGAGCCTCCCTACCTGCTGGCGGTCGCCCCGGGAGTCCCTCCGCTGCCCCGCCGTGGCGTGGTAAGCATGCACTCGCTAGCGCTCCAGACCGACTCGGAAAGAGGCGTAAAGTCGCCGGAGTTCCTTGTGGGCGGAACGGCGACACCGTTTCCAACGAGATACTGCCTGCCCTACGAACTTGTGCGCGACATTGCCGTCTACTTCCTAGAATGCGGGGAGCGCGAACCGGGCGTGATGTGGGAGTCGATTTAGCATTCGATATTTGCATCTCGTTCTGCTTATCGTAGCGATTGGTTTCGCGCCGATGGTGCTCGCAGCGTCCGCACTTGCGCTGTTCGGCGCATTCACCTTGATCGGGAGATTGGCTCAATAGAATGCTAACCGAAGAACAGAAACGCGAACGCATTGCCCGCCGAATCGCTCTGGAACTGCGCGACGGCTACTATGTCAATCTCGGCATTGGCATGCCCACGCTTGTCGCGAATTACGTACCTAAAGGCATGGAGGTCGTTCTGCAATCTGAAAACGGCATGCTCGGCGTCGGGCCTTATCCAACCGAGGCGGAAGTCGATCCCGATTTAATCAACGCGGGCAAAGAAACCGTCACCGAACTTCCCGGCACGTCGTACTTTTCTTCCGCCGATTCGTTTGCCATGATCCGCGGCGGCCACGTGGACCTCACAGTCCTCGGCGCTCTTCAGGTGGACGAGAAGGGCACTCTCGCCAATTGGGCCATTCCCGGCAAAATGCTCAAAGGCATGGGCGGCGCGATGGACCTGGTCGCCGGTGCCAAGCGCGTCTTCATCGCCATGGAGCACGCCACGCGCGACAACAACCCCAAAATTCTGAAAAGGTGCACGCTCCCGCTAACCGGCGTCGAAGTCGTCGATCACATCGTCACGGAACTAGCCTTCATCGACGTCACCCGCGAAGGCCTGGTCCTCCGCGAACTGGCTCCAGACGCCACACTCGAACAAGTCCAATCGCTTACCGAACCAAAGTTGTTGTTGCCACGCGAAGGCCCCAAGCCAATGCCCGTCTGAGCCTGGCCTTCAGAGTGTCCTCTGCGGTCTCTGAGAACACTGTGTAATGCTTTTTCTTCTGGTCGGTGCGAAGCATCATCTGTAGTGCGCTTTGTCTGATGCCGGACTCGAACCACTGGGGCTACGCGGCGCGCTCCACGCCTGCCGCGGACCAGCACTATTGCGTGCTTCAAGCCACACGACGCGTCAAGTTTTCTACCTACTCCGCCCGCGCCGTCTAAGAAGCCGCCCGTTTTCAATAAGTTCGAGACGGCATCCTCCGTGCCTCACATTCTGGACGGGGGGCCGATGACAATTTGTAAATTCTCCGAACCGTGGCGCGCCGTTCGCGCGGCATGCCGCATCGCGACATTAACACTCAGTTGCCTCAAACTGTCGGCCCAGGCACCGCCTGGACCCATACTGCCGATCAGTGAGCTGGGAAAAGCCAAGGTAACAGACACTCAACCACCAGCCACGCAAACAGTGGAAGCTCCCAAGAAGCCAACGCGCAAGCCATGTTCAGGTTCGTGGAGCTCCGACAGAGACCTCGGTTTCATCGAACGCGACGGCATTCGCGCCACGGTCGTTGCTGGTGGCTGGGGCATTGCTCTACGCTGGGCAGTTGAAGCGCTGAACAAGGAATACAAATGGACAGTGGATTACGAGCAGCCAGTTTTCAATGGCGCACCGGACCTATGCAGCCTGAACGGGGGGGCCTTGCAACTCGACTTCACGTCGTTCCGCGCAAGTTATTCGGAGACGCGCGAAAGGATGGTTTCCTCGGCCGATCAGGAAAGGGTGCTACGCAAGGTCGTGGAGGGTTACAACCACAGCGGCAATCCTGGTAGATTCGCTGTCCGCAAAGAGAGCCGCGGCCATTACGCAGTGGTGGGCATGTATGTCGCCAGCGACGAAGGAAAGCTGCAAAAGACCACCCGCCTTCTCGGCGCTCGCGTTTCTATCCCTCGACAGCGACGCAATGTATCCGAAACGGTCCAACTGGTTCTGGCCGAGCTTTTCGGACAAGGAGTGATGGCAGCAAATGGATTCTCAGCGGCGCAGCTTCAGGATGCCGGAAGGGCATCTAGTCCTCAAAGTGCCCCTGCCTGGAAAGTTCTGCGGAGGAGTTTGCAGAGAGACGGAAACAAAACGGCCTGGACGCTGGTCTGCGGAAACGAGAAGGGAGGACCTATCCCGGAATGCGCATTTGCTCTGTCGCGCAGCGGAAATCCGGCGGGTCCTCTTTTAACTGAGAAAGCTGAGTCCCTCTCCTACAAGAATTCAGAGTATGGAATCTCCTTCCGATATCCGAGAAATTATGTCGTGACGGAAGGGGAAAGACATTGGCCATGCGAACCGCAGCCCGCCAGCAAAAACGAAGACTCGGACGAAGCTTCTCAACCCTGGCGCGTCACGGTGGCAACCGTCTCTATGCCGAAAGAGGCATATCCAGGGACCGGATTTGGCGAAGCTTTCCTGGATGTGAGCGTAAACAGCGTGCTAACCGAGGAAACCTGTATACCCGGTTATAGCCAGAGTCTTCGCGGAAGCTCGAAGATAAACAATCTGCGCTATGCATGGACTCCTTGGGAGGGCGGTGTGCTGAACCGCGGTAGCGGCTTCAGCCAGAGCGACTATTTCACCTTTGCGAATCAAAAATGCTACCAGATCACGCTGTACTGGGATGCCGTGTTTTCGAGCGACGCTGACGGCGCCCCACCCATCCTCCCCGCGGATCTTGTCGACGTAGAACGCCGGCTCGAGTCTATCCTTTACACCCTGCAGATTCATGCAGTGAGCTCCCCAATAGCGCCAAAATAGAGCCTGCCTCTTGCGCGAGCCCTCCGGCAATACGCTCTTGTCTGTGTCCTCCGCGCTCTCTGAGAAGTTTGTGTAACGCTTTTGTTGCTTCCGGATTTTACGAAGAAGGACTGCTGAGGGTCCGTGCGGTTCCAAACGAATAGTGCAACGCCGAGAAAATACTGAAGAAAGTCACCAGGTACACCAGCACATGCGTGACTCTTTCGAGATGAAAATCCGGATAAGCAGCTCCCAGCACGACTGTAAAAACCAGAATAATCTGCACAGCGGTCGTCATTTTTCCGAAAATGCTCGGCGGAAAGGGCCGGTAGCCGGAAATCAGCAGAATCACCACAGCTACAATCAGAATTAAAATGTCGCGGCTGAACACGATAATCGTCAGCCACCACGCAATCTGCTTCTTGAACGCCAGAATGATGAACGAGGAAGAAAGCAGCAGTTTGTCCGCGATGGGGTCGAGATAAGCTCCAAGAGAAGACCGCTGATTCAGCCTCCGCGCAAGTAGTCCGTCAATGGCATCTGAAAGGCCCGCCACAACCAGCACCAGTAAAGCCCACTTATACCGCTCATACGAAATCAGAATCAAAAAGAACGGCAGAAAGCCGAGGCGCAGAAGCGTAATTTGATTGGGAACCGTCCAGATGCGGCCTTTCACGATAATTGAGAATAGCGCAGTTCAGCCAGCCGCTGTTATCAATTGTTGCGCGATTGTTATGCAGTTTTCGAGATACAGGAAGCGTTATGCGAATTGCGCGAGATAGTCGGTCAGCGAACGGCCGATTTTCCGCGCAAAGAGTTCGTTCATCGAAGGAATGGAGCCGGTCGGTTCATCCAGCGAGACGCGCTCCACGCGATTCATGGGAAAAAACACGGTAGGCAGGCCCACTCGTTCACCATCCGGCTCATTGAGCTGCCTGATGAAATGATCAAACGAGTTCAAATCAATGCCGCGAATCGTAATCCCCGAAGGATTGATGTCCAGCAGCTCGCCCCATACCTTCTCCTTGGGCGTATGCAAACTTACAACGACAATCGAATGTGGATCCACGGATTCCGCCTTGTTCTAAAGCTAGAATAGCGCATTTTTCCAAGCTGACAGCCGGGCGGTTGCGCTTCTTGTCACTGCAAAGGGTCGCGGTAATGCACAATCATCAGCACGAAGCTCGCAATCACCACCAGCGCCGCCAGCATTCCCATGCCGTAGGCTCTCTTCTTTTCCCCGGCATTCATCGGCTGCCGGTCGGCAAAGATTTTTCCAAGCAGGAATCCCGAGGCCAATCCGCCGCCGTGCGCATAATTGTCCATGGACATAAATCCCGAAAGTCCCATCACGAACAGGATTATAACCGAGGTAATCAGTCGGGACCGCAGATCCCGCATGTAGGAGCCGCCGCGCTTCGTGGTGACTGCCAGCATGACCCCCACAAGCCCAAGCAAGGCGCCGCTCGCACCCAGCGAGAAATGTCCGGACGCCGAACTCAACAGAAACCCAAACGCTCCCGTGACTACATAGATGAAAAGATATCGCGCGGACCCGTACAACTCTTCGATCGCCGGTCCGAACTGCATCAGCGCCATCATATTAAAGCCGATGTGAATCAGGCCGCCGTGCAGAAACATGGCGGTGACCAATCTCCACCATTCATTCGTCGCAATCAGATAGGGAATGGGGATGCTCATCCCCAGGCGAATCTGTGATTCGCCCGAGAGTCCCCACAAAATGGCAAGGCCGCCGCCTTTGCCCGCGGCCGTGAGCGCCATCCAACTGATGCCAAGCATGGCAAAGTTGGCGATCAGGAGCGCTGTCGTTACTGGTGCTTCCTGATCGCCGAAAATGCCGGAGAATTTCTTGCCCAGAGCCGCAAGGGAGAACCGCAAGTCGGTTCCGCATTCGTGACACTTTGTCGCGTTGATGCCGACCAGCGCTCCGCACGCAGGGCAAATTTGCGGCCGCGGCCCCTGCTCGCCGCCTCCTCCGCCAAATCCAACCAATCCTCGCAGCGTGCTCTTCCATCGCTCCAATCGCCGCTGCCACTCGTAAGAAAGCGCCAATACTCCTCCTTGCGACCCGCGTACCGCGTTCCTATAATACAGAATCCACGCTTTTACCGTGTGGAGCGGAGCACATCGCCATGGACAACTTCGAGGAATTCGGCCGCCGCATCGATGAGGAGGTTTCGCGCTTGAAAAATATCAATAATTTCGAAGATTTTGGAAGGCGTGTGGACGAAGAGCTCAAGCGCGTGAAAACTTTCGTGAAGGAAGACGTCGCGCCTGAGACGGAAAAGCGCACCTCGCAGTTTTTGCGGGAAGTTTCGGAGAAAATCGCAGAGGCCGCCGCGTGGATTGAAGCGCGCAACGCGGCCCGCACCGAAAAGGAATCGCAGAAAACGCCGCCGCAATCCTGATTTCCTTATGCGAGCCAGCTTGTGACGGATCTCCAGTCCCCGCGCCGCGCGTGCCTGTTCTTTCTGCTGAACGTTGTCTGCGCGTCGTTACTCGCTGGATGTAGCGCGCGACGCGTTACCGCTCCCTCTCAGCCCTCTCCCACCCCTGATTCGACCGTCGAGTCCACCAAGCGCGATACCGACGTCTCGCCAGCTCCAGCCCCGGCAAATCCAAAGCCGGCGCCTGCGCCAAAACACGGGAAAACGGCGGCGATTCCTCCTCCCGCGGGCTACTCCGAAGAAGGCAACGCGTCGTGGTACGGCGTGCCGTTCAACGGGAGGCGCGCTTCCAACGGCGAAATTTATGACATGTACAAATTGACCGCGGCGCATCGCACGCTTCCGTTTGAGACGATGGTGCGCGTGACGAATCTCAACAACGGAAAATCGACGACCGTGCGGATTACCGATCGCGGGCCGTTTGTAGAGAATCGCATCATTGATCTTTCGCTGGCAGCGGCGCGCGAGATTGAGTCTGTCGGGCCGGGAGTTGTGCCGGTGCGCGTGGAAGTTATTACACCGGGAGTCGATCCCACGGCAGGATATTTTACGGTGCAGGTCGGGGCCTTCCGCGATCCGGGAAACGCGCAGAGATTGCGCGACCGGTTGAATGTTTCCTATTCGCCAATTTTTATTCAGCAGTATGATTCGCCGGATGGGTTGTTTTACCGAGTCCGTGTAGGCAAGGTTTCTGGTGAGGATGCCGCGCATCAGTTGGGCGAGCAGTTGCGGGCGAGGGAGGGATTTACGCCGTTTGTGGTGCGGTTGGATGAGCCGTAGTAGGGTGCACCGGGTACACGAAGCGGACGCGCTGAAGCGCGCCCCTAGAGTTGCCCGATTGCAGGGAGCTTGCTATGTCTGCTGACTGTTTGTTCTGCAAAATTTCGGCGAAGAAGATTCCCTCGAAGATTGTTTACGAGGACGAGGATGTTTTTGCGTTTGAAGACATCAGCCCGCAGGCGCCGACGCATATTTTGCTTTGCCCGCGAAAGCATTTTATTTCGCTCGACCATGCTACGGCTGAGGATCAGGCTGTGATTGGCAAGCTGCAGCTTGTTGCCGCGCAACTCGCGCGTGAACGGAATCTGTTGGATGGGTATCGCACGGTTTTCAATAACGGGGCTGGCGCAGGGCAGTCCGTGTTTCATCTCCACCTGCACTTGCTCGGCGGGCGGCCGTTTCGCTGGCCGCCAGGATAGAGCGCGAAAACCGTGGCCTCCGTGCAGATTGCGTCCTTGGCAACGTGGGAGAAAAGAGCAAGGGCAGGACTGCCTGTTCTCTACTCAAATCAATTCGATGAATTCGCGTTGCCCATGTTTTTCGGGCAGCAAAGCGAGAATCGATTGGTCCAGGGTGGCTAGCTTCGCTTTTTTGTGAATCGCGAGCCCCAACAAATAGGCATCCGTCACTTGCTTATGACCTGACAATCGCGTCGTCAGGGGTTCAATCGTTTCGTGGAACTGCAGATCATCAGGCCAAAAACTATGAGCGCGGTGGCTCAGATTGGCTTGTAAGGCGGCGACAGCCTGGGTTGGGGAAAGAGCATCCACGGAGAAAGCGGGATTGGAGACGATGCGGACGAATGCAGTCTGGGTCATCGGGCAGGTGGCCCACCCTGCGCGTGCGTGATTTGAAAACCATTCCTGCGCTCTTTCATAAGCGGGATGAGTCGGCCACGACATGGCAACGAGAACGTTGACGTCGAGCAGAAAGCGAGCTTTCACTCCAGTTCGTCCCGGAGCTTCGCGATCTTCTCAACGCTTACGGGGGGAGAGTCAGGGGGCAACTCCACAACGTGAAAGCCGTTGACGATGCGGGTGCGCAACGGTGCGTGAAGCCCCCGGCGCACCAGGTCTGATACGGCTTTGCCGATGGGAACCTTTCGGCTCTTGGCGTATGCCTTAACTTCCTTCGCGACATCATCATCCAGCGAAAGTGTGGTCCTCATGGAAAAATGATGACAGGGATTCATTTTGATGTCAATTGTGAGGTTAAGGCATCAAGTTGCGGCCTTGATGTTCCTTCGCTACTCATAGCGGAGGGCGATCATGGGATCGACTTTTGTGGCGCGTCGGGCTGGGATCCAGCAGGCGATGCAAGCTACCGCCAGAACGATTGCGGTGGTGGCCAGGAATGTCGCGGGATCGGTGGGCGTGACACCGTAAAGCTGGCTGGCGATTACGCGAGCCAGGGCGAAGGAGCCTGCGGCACCCAGGCCGACACCTATAGCAACCGGCATCAGGCCCTGGCGAATGACCATGCGGAGAACGTTGGCGGGAGACGCGCCTAACGCCATGCGGATGCCGATTTCCTGGATGCGGCGCGCAACAGAATAGGAGATGACGCCGTAAACGCCAACCAGCGCTAGCGCGAAACCGATTCCGGCGAAGACGATCAGCAAAACGCTGCGCAGCCGCTCGTTGCCGATGGATTCGGAAATCTTTCTGGACATCGTCATGATGTGCGTTACGGGTTGATCGGGATACGAGGCCCAGATTTGGCGAGAGATCGTGCTGGCGAGCGCATCAGGATCAGTGAGCGTGCGGACCATTAGGTGGATGGAGCCGTTGCCGCCCTGTAGCATCGGAAGGAAATAGGTTGGAGAGGGATGGGCGCGAACGCGGACCTCGCGCGCATCGGCGACTACGCCGACGATTTCATTCCAGACGGGCTTGCCTTTTTCGTCCTTGGATAAGCTGATCCGTTTTCCGAGAACGTCGAGAGTGCCCCAGTATTCGCGAGCCATCGCTTCGTTAACCATAACTACTGGTTGTGCCCCGCCGGCGTCGCGGTCGGTAAATTCTCTGCCGCGGACGAGTGGGATTCCTAAAATCTGAAAGTAGGAAGGAAAGATGTAGCGGGCGCCCGCGTGACGTTGTTCTTTCGACGTGAGAGGAATGGCGCCGTCGACTTGTAATCCGCTGTGCATCATGGTCATGCCTGTGAGGACGCCGTGGTCGGAGGCAGTGACGGCGGCGACGCCCGGCACTTGCTGGATTTTGTCGACAATCTCTTTGAAGTGCGTAGCTTGTTGTTTTGCGAAGGCGTCAAAGTCGGCCTCGTTGTCGGGAACCTGAAACTGCTGCGGCAGATCGAAAGAAAGCAGGTGATCGGTGCGGAAGCCGGGATTTTGATGAAGCAAGCGCGAGACGGTGAGAGTCATCAGGGCGGAACCCACAAGTAAGATAAATGCGAGAGCGACTTCGACTGTGACGAGCGCCTCGCCGAGACGGGACTGGCGTGCGGAACGTGCGGCCCCCAGATTTGTACCGGCCCCTTCCTTGAGGGCCTCGTTCGGGTCCATCCGGGCGGCGCGGCGGGCGGGAACGAGGCCGAAGAGAATTCCCGCAACGAGAGAGGTCAGCAGCGAGAACCAGAGCAATGTGGAGTCGATGGAAATCTCGTTCAAACGGGGAGTGTCGGCGGGCGCGATGGCGCGGAAAAGGTCGATACCTTGCGCGGCCAAAATGATCCCGAGTACGCCGCCGACGAGGGCGAGCAAGCAACTCTCGACGAGACCCTGACGAAGGAGACGTCCCGGCGACGCACCCAGCGCCGCGCGAAGGGCCATCTCCCGCTGGCGGCCAGAACCACGCGCGAGAAGCAGGCTTGCCAAATTTGCGCAGGCGATCAGGAGAACGAGCGTTGCGGCGCCAAGCAGAACGAAATAAGCACTTCGAGAGCCGGAGACGCGCTCTTCGAGGATAGGCTGCGTGGAGAAACTGTAGCCGGCGCTAAGCTCGGGAACGTCTTTCATCGTGCGCTCGGCGATGGCACCAAGTTCGGCGCTGAGTTTTTCGATTTTTTGGCCGGGGCGGAGTTTGCCGAGAACCTGCAGCATGAAGTAGGTATGGTTCTGCCGATCGGCGGGTTTGAGGGAGAGCGGGAGCCATGCTTCGGTTTTCTCCGGGAAGTCGAAGCCGCCCGCGGCAACACCGACCACTGTGTACGTCTCCTTGTTGAGGGCGATCGTTTTTCCCAGAACGGAGGAGTCTGCTCCGAAGTGGCTGCGCCAGAGTGAATCGCTTAGAACAGCGACGTGGTCCTGGCCGGAACGGGTGTCTTCTTCGGTAAGCAGGCGGCCGAGTTGAGCCTTAGCGCCGAGTTCCTCGAAGAATCCATCGGAAACGTTGGCGAGGCTTAAAACTGCGGGCGAGCCTTTTTCCGTGAGCGTTTTCTCCGCGCCGGAATAGGCAGCCACCTGCTCGAGAGAAGAAGCTTGTGCGCGAATCTGCTGAAAGTCCAGCCAACTCGCGCCCATCGAGAACGTCGGAAACATGGCGGTGTGCACGTCGATTGAAACAATGCGTGAGGAATCTTTGTAGGGAAGGGGGCGAAGTATGACGGCGTTGACGATACTAAAGATGGCGGTGTTCGCGCCGATGCCCAGCGCGAGCGTGATGACCGCGGCGATCGTGAAACCGGGATTTTTGCGCAGCATGCGCGCGGCATATCGCAAATCCTGAAAAAGAGTTTCGAGGAGGTTTCCGCGGCGAGCTTCGCGAGTTTCCTGCTTGATGTCGGAATTCATGAAGCGGCTCCTATTTAGGGTGCGCAGAGTCAAGCCTACGGCGTTGGAGTGCTTTTCCCAATAGACGAGTTCGCGTTCCAACTGTTTCCGGGGTCGCGGACATGGAAGACCGAGGCTGTAAAAGGCATGGCCGACGGGAGAATTCTCCAGTGTAAGATTCAAAATTACTTGGTATTGTGGTATTGTACCCAGAGGAGTATTCCATGGCAACGCCTACAAAAGTGCAGATTAAGGTTGCTGATGAGGTATGGATTGCCACTGCTCTACTGCATCGGGAGCAACCGGACAAAGCGGACTTCATGTTGGAAGAGATCGTGGAGCGAGCCCGGCGGGAAGCTCTGCATGAGACGCTGAGGCCTGGGGTGTACGTCCATGTTGCCCAGCATTGCGTTGCGAATCGGCCTCCGAATCCGGGGCGCTACCGCATGCTTTATGAAACGTCAGAAGGGCGTCGGCGGCTCTTTCGGAAGGGTGATACGTACAACTATTATCGAGAAGGTGCGAAGAGTACTCCTGAACCGCAAGACATGCCGGAGGGTTACGGGAACTTGCTGGGGTGGTATGCGGAGTGGTCTGAGGAAGCGGCGCGGAATCGTGCAAAAAACGATCCTTTGCTCGCCCTGGTAGGCTCCGGTAGACACATCTGGGCTGATGAACACGCCGATGCATATGTGCGGCGCTTGCGAGAAGACTGGGAATGAGCCGGGTTTTTTGGGACACCAACGTTTACATCTACCTGCTTGAAGATTTCGAGCCGTGGTCGTCGACGGTAAAGAGGCTTCGGAACAGAATGCAAGAGAGAGGAGACCAGCTGGTCACATCCACGCTGACACTGGGAGAAATCCTGGTGAAGCCAACCGCAAAGGGCGATACAGAGATTTGCCGTAAATATGTCGAAGGCATAACAGCAGCGTCGCAGATAGTCCCGTTCGATATGGAAGCTGCCAAGCGATACGCTGTGCTCCGTTGTGACCGCTCACTTCGATCGCCAGACGCGATCCAGCTTGCGTGTGCCAGCGTCGCAGGCGTGGATTTGTTCGTCACCAACGATAGCCGCTTGCACGGAAAGCTGGTTGTGGGCATTCAATTCATTGTTTCACTGGACCGGGTGCCGATCTAGATTTATTGCGGCAGTTCCATCTGCTAGGCTGGGGTCAATTCAGCGATTAGTTCAATTTCAACGCAGCAGCCGAGCGGAATTTGGGCGACGCCGAAGGCGCTTCGGGCGTGCAGGCCACTGTCGCCGAAGATTTGGCCGAGGAGTTCGGACGCGCCGTTGGCGACAAGCTGTTGTTCTGTGAACTCCAGCGTGCTGTTAACGAGCACCAATAATTTGACGATGCGGGCGATTTTGTTGAGGTCTCCCGTGGCGGCGTGCATTGTAGCCATGAGGTCGATGGCAATGCTCCGAGCTGCTTCTTTTCCTTGCGCTGTCGTCAAACTGGCGCCGAGTTTGCCTGTCCAGGGCGTGCCGTCTTTCTTGGCGATGTGGCCGGAGACGAAAAGCAGGTTGCCGGTGCGAACAGAGAGTACGAAGGCGGCGGCCGGCGGAGCCACTTCCGGCAGAGTGATTTCGAGAGCGCGCAATTTTTCGTAGACGGACATGGTGTTCTCCTCCGATGGGCAAAGTGGATCAGGAAGCGGCGGAAGTAATGGGGGTGCTTTCTCTCGGTTGGGTTCCGCGAAGACCGGCGGCGAAATCGACTGCGGCAGTGTTTCCGCCGCAAACGAGAATGCCAACGCGTTCGCCGGCTTGCGGTTTGTAACGGCCCGACAAGATAGCCGCAAAAGCCGCTGCGCCGCCGGGTTCAGCGACGATGCGCAGGACTTGCCAGAGAGCTTGTTGGGCTTGTTGAATGGCTTCCTCGGTCACCAGGATTACGCTGTTCACATATTCTTGCGCGATCGGGAACATCAGGTTGCCAACGCGTTTGGGAGCCAGCGAGTCCGCCGCAATACCACCTGCGGGGCTATCTACGGGATGTCCGGCTTCGAGGGCGTTGTGCAAGGTGGGAGCAGCCTCCGGCTCGACGCCAATAATCTTGACGCGGCCGCCGTACCACGCGGCTATGCCACCGATGAGTCCACCGCCGCCCACGGCTACGAGAAGAGAATCGAGGTTTGGAGATTGCTGCTCGAACTCGATGCCGACGGAACCCTGGCCGAGCAGAGTTTCGGGCTGATCGTAGGCGTGTACCTGCAGCGCGCCGGACTGGGCGGCCCAGGCTTCGCTGGCGGCCAGGGCTTCGACGTAGCGCTCCCCAGTGACTACCAGTTCGGCGCCATAGCCGCGGATGCGGCCGATTTTTTCGGCTGAGGCGACCGATGGCACGAAGATTTTTGCGGGGACGCCGAGCTTCATGGCGGCGAAGGCCACGGCGGCGCCGTGGTTGCCGCCCGAGGCAGCGACCACGCCGGCTGCCGGCGTTTTTCGCAGCAGCAAATTGGCGAAGGCACCGCGGGCTTTAAACGAGCCGGAATGCTGGAGCAGTTCAAGTTTGAAAAAGAGCGGCGCGGAACCCAGGCCAAAATCGGCGCGATCCCCTTCGAGGACCGGCGTGCGGCGAATGTGCGGGCGGATGACTCGCTCGGTTTCGGCGATGCGTTCTCGGTCGACTTGCGTGTCCGGCATGGGGTGTTGATCCTGTTGCCGCGGGCTTACTTTCCCGGGAAAGGACGATTGGAACGAAACCGTTTTGCTGCGCCAGCGTTTCGTGTAGGATTATACTTAGGGAGTTGGCTAATTGTCTATATGAATCTGGAGCTTGCGTTTGCGGCGCTGTCCAGTTCGCGGCGGCTGCGAATTCTCGAATGGCTGAAGGATCCGCGGGGAAACTTTCCGCCTCAGGTGGATGGAGACCTGGTCAAAGACGGGGTTTGTGGAGTCTTCATCGCGAAGAAGTTGCGCGTAAGCCAGCCAACCGCCAGCGAACATCTTAAGATTTTGCAGCAGGCCGGACTGATTCGGGCGAAACGCATCAAGCAATGGACCTTTTACCGGCGAGATGAAGCACAGATTCAAAAGCTCAAGCGTGTCATCTCCGCAAAAGTCTAGGGAGCGACGATGTCTTTCAGCTTGGGCTTAACCTGGACCGCTGCCAGGCTGGATGCATCCCAGCCGCCGCCAAGGTCTTTAACCAATAAGACGCTTGTTACCAGGCGTTGTCCCTGGATCACGGCGGCCTCCTGCTCGTTGTTCAACAGGTTTTGCTGCGCAGTGACTACATCCAGGTAGCTCACGAGCCCGCCCCTGTAGCGGTCTTCGGATAGGTTGAGGGTACGGCGCGCGGCGTCCACCGCGAGTTGCTGCGTATCGCGCGCTTGCTGAAGGATGGTGAGGCCGGTGACGTCGTCCTGCACTTGCTGAAACGCCGTCAGCACCGACTGGCGATAGTTGGCCACGCTTGCGTCATAGCCGGATTTTGCATACTCGACCTGAGCGCGGCGGGCGCCGCCGGTGAAGATGCTCTCCGCAACGTTCGCACCCAGCGCCCAAAAGATGCTGGAGACGTTTGCCAGCTTGGCGATATCTCCGGCTTCCCAGCCGCCATTTCCAAATAGATTAAGCGAAGGATAGTACGCGGCTTTCGCGACGCCGATTTGCGCGTTGGTGACCGCCATCTGGCGTTCGGCTTGCGCGATATCCGGGCGGCGTTCCAACAGATCCGAAGGCAGGCCCGCGTTCAGCGCCGGAGGTTCAGCCCTCAGCTCTTTGCTTGTAATGTGGAAATCCGGCGCCGGTTTGCCGACGAGCGCCGCGATGGCGTCTTCGGTCTGCTTTCGCTGCTGCAGCAGAAGCGTGGCTTGCGTGCGCGTGGTTTGCAGAAGAGTTTCTTCCTGCGCGACATCGAGGCCGGAAGCAACGCCGCCATCGTGGCGAGACTGCACAAGTTCCAGGCCGCGGCGCAAAGCGTCAACGGTGCGGTTCAAAATGCTCAGCTCGCTGTCGAGTTGCCGAAGGGTAAAGTAGTCGCCCGCGACCTCTGCGGTGATTACCAGCCGCACATTTTCGAGGTTAGCCGCGCTGGCTTGATAAGCGGCTTCGGCGGCTTCGATGGTGCGGCGGCGTTGCCCGAACAAATCCGCTTCATAGCTGACGGTGAAGGGGAGCGAGTAAGCATTTTGCGTGACGGTCTGCAGTGCCACAGTCGAGCCCTGCTGCGGCCGGTTTGCTGGATATCGCTGGCGAGAAGCGCCAGCACCGACCCCCAGAGTGGGGAAAATGGTAGCGACCTGAAGGGCCGTCGTGGCGCGCGCCTGACTGTAGTTTGCCATGGCCGCCTGTAAAGTCTGATTTGCGTCCAGAGACTGTTTTTCGAGGGTGTTCAGGTCTTCGTCGTTAAAAACGCTCCACCATTCGCCTTTGGGTATGGCATCTTTTGGTGCGCTCTCGCGCCAAGGTTCCTGCACATCCCATTTCGCGGGAACGGGCGCGGCGGGACGCTGGTAATTTGGGCCAACGGTGCAGCCGCCGAGAAGCAAAAGTGTGCCGGCCGCAAGCAGCAAAGACGGTGAAAGCTTTCTATCGGGCATTACTGCTTTGCTCCGGACGCTCCGTTCGGAGACGGAGCAGGCGCCTGATGCTGCTGCGGCGCGGCACCGCCGGCACCGGGATTTGCCGGGGCAGGGGCGGCGACCTGCGCAACTTGTTTGACATGTACTTCCTGCCCCTCATCGAGTGAGTCCGCAGGATTCACGACGATCCAGTCTGTGGCCTCAAGGCCCTGCAGGACTTCCAGCGAGGTGCCGTAGTCGCGTCCGATGGTCAATTGGTGGAGATGTATTTTGTTATTGGTATCTACCACGGCGGCGCGCAAACCTTCGGCGCGGAAAAGCAGAGCGTTTACCGGCACCTGCACCCGGGAAGCTGCGACCTTCACCTGCAAGTGCACCTGAGCATAGCCGCCGGGAAAAAGCTGGCCGTTTCGGTTAGGAACGTCCACTTCCGTCAAAAGGGTTCTTGAATTAAGGTCAATCGCTTCCGCAGTACGCACAACGGTGCCTTGAAAGCGTTGCCCGGGATACTGCGTCAGCTCGAGGCTTCCCCCGAGCCCGGTGCGAATCGCCGCGGCATAATTTTCAGGCACGCTGACGTAAACGCGAATGGGATCCGTCTGGGCAAGTGTGAAGAGTTCCTGCTGCGAGCCGCCATTTCCCGCGTTGATCAGCGTGCCGATATCAATGTTGCGCCGGATGATGACGCCGTTGAACGGCGCATAAACATGTTTAAAGGACTCCAGATCCTCGAGGCGGCGGACATTGGCCTCGGACGATTTCACGGTTGCAGCCTTCGCCTCGAAATCGCCTACCGCGTTGTCCACTTCCTGCTTGGAGACGCCATCCGTTTTGATCAGTTCCTGATAGCGGACCATCGTAATTTTGGACAGATTGGCGTTGGCCTGGGAAGTGTTCAAGTCGGCGCGGGCCTGTGAAAGCTGTTGATCGACTTCGGGCGTGTCAATGTCGGCCAGGAGTTCGCCTTTTTGAACCCGGGTTCCGATATCGTGATACCACTTCTGAAGGTAGCCGTTCGTGCGGGCATAGATAGGGGATTCCACGTATGCCTGCATGGTGCCGGGCAGCACGAGATCTTCCTGAGCGACTTCGGAGGTGGGATGCGTAACCGCGACAGTGGGAATAGCCAGTTGCTCGGTATTTTCCGCAAGGGCGTGATACTGCGCGCGGCGCTGGAACATCGTCAATACGCCCAAGATGACCAGCACTATGGCGGTGCCGAGCAGATACGTGAAAAGGCGGCTGCCTTTCTGTGGCGGTTGACCACCCTGCTGATGTTCTATCCTTGATTCGCCTTCCATCATTTTTCCCACTCCGCTTTTTCCGTTGATCTAGTCCGTTTAGGCTGCCGCCGGCGATGGTGACTGGCTGCGTAGCTTTCTCCGTTCACGCCGGCCATGAATCATCGAGAAGACACACGGAACGAAGAATAGCGTTGCAAAGGTTGCGAAGAGAAGGCCGCCAATCACAGCGCGGCCCAAAGGCGCGTTTTGCTCACCACCCTCGCCGAGGCCGATCGCCATGGGCACCATGCCGATGATCATGGCGAGAGCAGTCATGATTACCGGGCGCATGCGCACAAAGCCTGCCTGCAGGGCGGCTTCGCGTGCGGATTTACCTTCGCTCAGTTGCTCGCGTGCGAAGGAAACCATCAGAATACTATTCGACGTGGCAACGCCCATGCACATAATCGCGCCCGTGAGCGAAGGCACGCTGAGAGTCGTGTGCGTGAGCAGCAAAAACCAGCAGATGCCGGCGAGTGCCCCGGGCAACGCGGTGATAATGATGAAAGGATCCAGCCACGATTGAAAATTTACGACGATCAGCAGGTACGCCAGCAGAATGGCTCCGACCAATCCGTAGCCCAAACCTCGGAACGAAGAGCGCATCGTCTGGACCTGGCCGCGAACTTCGATGTGGCTGCCGCGCGGAAGGTCTTTTTTGATGGCGTCGACTTCCTTCAGCATTTGATCGGAAACACTCCCCAAGTCGCGGCCGTCCACTGCGGCGTAGACGTTGATCATGGGTTGCACGTTGTAATGAGAAATCTCCGCTTGCCGCGCGGTGTTCGCAGTGCTTACCAGGTTTCCGATAATTTGTGGCGGCACGCCGGGCGCAGTGCCGGTAATCGGAGTGTTTTGCAGCGACTGATAAGAATCGACGCGATATTGCGGCGTTTGAACGGCAACGTTGTAGCTCACACCGTTTTTGGGATCGAGCCAGAAGGCAGGAGAAGTCTGAAAGCTGGAGCTTAGGGAGACCAGCAAGTTCCCCGCAACGTCTTTGGCTTGTAAACCCACGGACTGTGCGCGCGTGCGATCGACATCCATGTGGAGAGTCGGTTCATCCAACGCCTGCTGCACATGAACGTCAACGGCTCCGGGGATGTGCCGGAACTCACCAGCAAGCTTTTCCGCTATGACGTAGTTGGCGCGCTGATTTGCTCCGGTGACGGCGACATCAATAGGAGCGGGTGTGCCGAAATTCAAAATTTGGGTAACGATGTCAGCCGGTTGGAAAAAGAACTGGGTCCCGGGGAATCTTTGCGGGAGCTTTGCGCGCAGCTCGTTGATATAAGCGCCGGTGGGCTTGCCGCGCTCTCCTTTCAATTGCACCAGGATTTCGGCGTCGGAAGTTCCGAAGGTGCCTGAATTGCTGTAGCTGAGATTGATGCCGCTGTAAGGCACACCGATATTGTCGAGAACGGTCTCCAATTCCTTGGCGGGAATGGTTTCGCGGATGACACCGTCGACTTGATCGGCCAGCCGCGCGGTTTCTTCGATGCGAAGACCGGTGCGGGCGCGGAAGTGCAAGCGAATTTGGCCGGCGTCGACCTTGGGAAAGAAGTCCCTGCCAAGAATTCCAACGAGCCCGACAGAAAGAACGCAGAAAATAAGGAAGCAGGCACCAAACAACACCGGCGAATCGAGAGCGTAATCGAGGGACCGATGGTAGCCATCGCGGAATCGCTCGAATCCCTGCTCGAATTTCTGCTGTAAGCGGCGGAAGAATCCTTGCTTCTCGCCGACATGCTCTTCGGGCTTGTATTCGTCGGCGCTGCTGAGGAGGTACATCGCCATGGTTGGAACGATCGTTCGAGACCATCCGTAAGAAGCAAGCATGGCGAAGCTGACCGCTTCTGCCAGCGGCACGAAGAGGTATTTCGCAACGCCGGAAAGGAAAAACATGGGCAGGAAAACGATGCAGATACAGAGCGTGGAAACCAGCGCGGGAACGGCGATCTGTTGTGCGCCGTCCAGAATGGCCTGAACGGTTTCCTTGCCCATCGCGAGGTTGCGGTTGATGTTTTCAATTTCGACGGTGGCGTCGTCAACAAGGATGCCGACGGCCAGCGCGAGGCCGCCGAGGGTCATGATGTTGATCGTTTCGCCGAGAGCGCTGAGTATCAGAATGCTGACGAGAATCGAAAGAGGGATGGAAACCGCGATGATCAGCGTGCTTTTCCAGTTTCCCAGGAAGATCAGGATCATAACCGCGGTAAGGCAAGCCGCGATAAGAGCTTCCCGCAAGACGCCCTGAATGGAAGCGCGTACGAAGAGCGATTGATCGAAGAACGTTGAGACGCGTAAGCTTTCCGGCAGCGACGAGGAATAATTCCGCAACACTTCCTTGACGCGATCCACGATGTCGAGCGTCGAAGCCCCGCCGGTCTTGTACGTGGCCATCAGGACGCCGCGCTGCCCGTTTACGCGCACGATGTTGGTTTGCGGAGTAAATCCATCGCGGATGTGCGCGACATCCTTCATGTAGATCGTCGCGCCATTGACGGTCTTGACAGGCAGATCGTTCAACCCGTCGATCGTAAGCGGGCTGCCGTTCATCTCGACGAGATATTCGAGCGAACCGAGCTTCACAGTGCCCGTCGGCAGGATCAGGTTCTGCGCGTTCACGGCGTTAACGATATCTACGGGAGAAAGGCCCTTCGACTGCAACGCGGCGGAATCAATGTCTACAGAAACGACACGTTGTTTTCCCCCGTAGGGAAAGGGAAGCGCGGCGCCTTGCACGGTCGCGAGCTGCGTACGAATGAAGTTGTTTCCAAAGTCGAAAAGCTGCTGCTCGCTTAAGCTGTCGCTCGTCAATCCAATTTGAATGACGGGCACGGTGGACGCCGAAAAGATCGCGACGAGCGGAGGAGTTGTCCCGGGAGGCAGCTGTCGCAAAATGGTCTGTACGATGGCGGTGGTTTGCGCCAAGGCAACTTGCACATTGGCGGTTGGCTGGAAGTAAATTTTGACGACCGATATGCCGTTGAGAGACTGCGACTCGATGTGTTCGACGTCGTTCACGAGCGTGGTGACGGAGCGCTCGGAGTTGCTGGTGATGCGCTGCTCCATCTCCTGGGGTTCGAGCCCCGCGTAGTTCCAAACCAGGCTGATCACCGGGATGTTGATCTCAGGGAAAATATCTGTGGGTGTGCGCAGGAGCACAACCGGCGTCAGCAGAAGTATAACGAGAGCGAGGACCACGAAAGTATAGGGCCTCGACAGCGCTAATCGGACTATCCACATAGACTTGCTGCGTTTCCTTTTTGGACCTTTGGCCCGTTTCTACGGATTAGAACGGTAGCTTCGCCTGCTCTAACTGTTAGATTCCTGGGAGCAATTTTTCGGGTACGCCCCGCGCCCGCGCACGATATATCTTTTGTTTTGCTCGACAATATGAAAAGTTTGAATCGTTTCGATTTGGGCTTCCTGTGGGCCTATATCCGACAGGCGTATCGGAGCACCGATTCGCGCCTTCCCTCAGTCAAACCCCTATGAATCAATAGGTTAGCCTGAAAGGCCCATTTCTTATGCCAATCTTACTCTCTTTATGTGATGCCCGGAATTGCTTCCTGTCACATCACGCAACGCCGCCAATTTGGACTGCGTTTCGATGTCCTACCGTAGGCATGAATCTTTCGGGTATAGTCCCACGTAATTAGATTTGGTTATCCGCGTCTAACCAATCGCGCGTGTCCTTATTGAGAAAGAAGAAACAATCAAAGAGCAAGGTTTTGCAGCAGAGATAAGGAGCTGATCCCGTGCTTTCCATTCGCAACCTTTCGAAGACTTATTCCGGTGGCGTCCGCGCGCTGCGCGACGTTTCGCTCGACATTGCGCCCGGAATGTTCGGGCTGCTCGGGCCGAACGGAGCCGGCAAGTCCACGTTCATGAAAATTCTGGCGACGCTGCTCGACCCGGATACCGGGACGGCTACTTTGGACGGCCTGGACTTGATTGCGGATAAGGACGCGACGCGGCGGCTGCTCGGTTATTTGCCTCAAGAGTTTGGCGTTTATCCCAAGATGTCGGCCGTGGATATGCTGAACCACCTTGCGGTGATGAAGGGGATTACGAAGAGGGGAGAGCGAAAAGAGATTGTCGAAGGGTTGCTGCACCAGACGAATTTGTGGGAAGTGCGCAAGAAGGCGCTTGGCGGATACTCCGGCGGAATGAAGCAGCGATTCGGGATTGCGCAGGCGCTGCTTGCGAATCCCAAGCTGATTATCGTGGACGAGCCTACCGCGGGACTTGATCCGGCGGAGCGAAACCGCTTCCTGAACTTGCTGAGTTCGATCGGGCGCAACGTGGTCGTGATTCTCTCGACCCATATCGTGGAAGACGTGCTGGAGCTGTGTTCGCGCATGGCCATCATGAGCAGCGGGCAGCTGATTCTCGAGGGCGCGCCCGCGCAGGCAGTCGACTGCGTAAAAGGAAAGGTCTGGAGCAAGGTCGTCTCGACCGATACGGAACGGGATACCGTCGAAAAATCCTTTCATGTCATTTCCGCACATATGGTGGCAGGTCTCAACGAGTTGCGAATTTATTCAGAGACGGCGCCGGGAGATGGATTCGCCCAGGCCGAAGCCGATCTCGAAGACGTCTATTTTTTCAACCTGACGCGGCATCAGAGAAATTGAGCGGGAGAGCAGAGCATGTTTTTCAATTTTTTGCTGTTTGAACTGAAGCTGCGGCTTAAGAGTGTCTCCACTTATGTCTTCTTTCTGCTTACCGCGCTGCTTCCGTTCTTTGCCGTGTCAACACAGGGGTTCGGACCGATCGGAAGCGGGAAAATTCTGCTCAACAGCCCGTTTGCCGTGCTGCTGATCATCACGTTCGTAATGTTTTACGGTTCCATTCTCCTGGCCGCGATCTTTGGACCGGCGATTCTGCGCGACTTCAATCAGGACACTTATCAGCTGATTTTCACAAAGCCGATTTCCAAGTACTCCTACCTTGGCGGCCGCTGGGCCGGTTCGATGATTACGGCCATCTTTGTGTTTTCCGGAATCGTGTTTGGGACGGCCCTCGGCACGATGATGCCGTGGACGGATAAGCTGCGGCTAGCGCCGAATGATTTTGGAATGTACTTCCGCGCATTTTTTTCGATGGGAGTCGTCGAGATTTTCTTTCTAGGCACCTTGTTCTTCTGCGTTGCTGCACTGACGCGCAACATTGTGGTGGTCTATTTGCAGGGTGTGGCTTTGGTCGCGCTCTATTTCATCGAAGCCATCGCGGTGATCACGTCCAACAAGCTGGATCGTACCTGGGCATCCATATGCGACCCGATGGGCCTCATCATGAACCAGAGTTTGACTCGTTATTGGACCGTAGCGGAAAAGAACACGCTCCTGCCGCACTGGACCGGAGTATTTCTATACAACCGGTTACTGTGGATGGGAGTCGGCGCCCTTGCACTTATCGCTGCCTTCGTGTTCTTCCCGATGTCGGCGGAAGTTTTAGGATCGCGCCGATCGACCAAACATGCAAAGGCGGCGCGCGCCGAGGAAGAGGCGCAGGGAAAGCCACGCAGCCGGTTCGGCGTGGAATTGCCGCGGGTCACGCAAATCTTCGGCGCGATGACAACCTGGAAACAATTGCTTTCGCTGACGCGCTTGCGGTTTTTCAACATTGTGCGCGAGTTGCCTTTCTGGGCCATCGCGATGCTGATGCTCTTGTTTGCCTTAATCGGAGGGCATTTCGCAGGGAACAATAATGGCGTGGAGGTTTGGCCGGTAACGTACTTGATGGTTTCCATCGTTTCCGGCAATGCAGGACTGTTCCTGATCATCATTGGCGCGCTGTACGCGGGAGAGGTGATCTGGCGCGAGCGCGACGTGCGCTTCGAGCAGATTCACGATTCCTTGCCTCTTCGCGATTGGGCTGACTTTGTCAGCAAGTTCCTGGCGTTGGCGATGGTGGAAACCCTGCTGGTGTCTGTCATCTGGGTTTGCGGCTTGATTTCTCAGATTACGCAGGGATACTTCCGCTTCGAAATGGTCCACTACGCCAAGGAACTGTATCTCGTTTTCCTTCCCCAAATGCTGACGATCGTTCTGCTGGCTCTGTTTCTGCAAACTCTCCTCGGAAATAAATTCATCGGCCACGCGGTCGTAATCGGCTTCTTTATATTGATTCCGACGTTGTATTCGTGGGGTTTCGAGAACCGGCTGTATATGTTTGGAGAGATTACGCCTTACACGTATTCGGACATGAATGGCTACGGGCATTTTGTGATGGCGCTCTTCTGGTCGATTTCCTATTGGCTGTTCGTGGGCTGTTTGCTGGGAGTGTTCGCGGTGATGTTTGCGCGCCGGGGAACGGAACAATCCTTCGCCGCGCGCCTGAAAACGGCGCGCCCGCGCGTGGCCCGTTTGATTCCTGCCGCGGCGGCATTTTTTCTGCTCGCGGCGATTTGTGGCGCGGTTTTCTACTACAACACGCATATTTTGAACGAATTCCGGACGGCGAAGCAAAGTCGCCATCGCGCCGCGGCGTACGAGCAGCTCTACAAAAAATACGAACGGTTGCCGCAGCCAAAGATTACGGCTGTGGATGTTGCGGTGGACATTTACCCGGAGCGACGGTCCTTCTCGGCGACCGGCTCTTATAGGCTCGTGAATCACACCGATAAGGCGATCGACGAAGTACACATCACAGACACCCAGGAGTCGCTACAGGATGTTGCATTCGACCGCGGCTCCAAACAGACCCTGGGCGACAAAGTGCATTTCTATTCGATCTACAAGCTGGACCAGCCGCTTCGGCCCAACGAAACGATGAAAATGAATTTCCACGTTGGCCATACTTCCCGCGGATTCAAGGATGGGAACGAGCGGCCCGAGTTCGCTTACAACGGCACATTTTTTGACCGCGATTATTTCCCTTTCATCGGTTACAACCAACGAATCGAACTCGACGACCCGGTTCGCCGGCGCGAGGAGAAACTTCCCGCACTCGAAGAGATGGCCCCTCCGGGCGACCCATACTATTCCAACATCAACCTGTTTACGTCGGATTCGGAGTGGGTAACGTTTCACGCCCTGGTGAGCACATCGGCGGACCAGATTGCGATTGCGCCTGGCGACCTGAAGCGCTCCTGGACGGAAAACGGGCGCCGCTATTTCGACTACAGCATGGGAGACACACGCATCAATAATTTCTTTTCGTTTCTCTCGGGGAGTTTCAGCGAGAAGAGCGATCAGTGGAAAAACGTGAAGCTCGATATTTATTACCAGCCGGGGCATGAATTTAATCTGGACAAGATGATGGACGCGTCCAAGACCGGCCTCGAGTATTACCAGAAAAATTTCAGCGACTACCAGTTCGACGAGTTTCGTGTGCTTGAATTTCCACGCTATCGCCGATTCGCGCAATCCTTTCCTGGCACTGTTCCATTCTCCGAAGATATCGGCTTCATCGAGCGGCTCAAAAAGCCCGACGACATCGACTTACTTTACTTCGTGACGGCGCACGAACTCGCTCACCAATGGTGGGGCCATCAACTGATCGGTAGTGCGACGCAGGGCTCGAACATGATGGCTGAATCGCTGGCGGAATACTCTGCCCTCAAAGTGATGGAAAAGAAGTACGGCGAGGACATGACGCGGAAGTTTCTGCGCTATGAACTCGACGGCTACTTGCGTGGCCGTGCTGGCGAGTCGCGGCATGAGCCGCCGCTGGTCCTGGTCCAGCGCGAGCCGTATGTGTGGTATCAGAAAGGCTCGATGACCATGTTCGCTCTGGCGGATTACATCGGCGAGGACAAAGTGAATCTCGCTCTGCGTAACTTCCTTGAGAAGAATCGCTACGCGCAAGGGCCATTCCCCGATACACGTGGATTTGTCGCCGCGCTCCGCGAACAAACTCCGCCCGAGCTGCAGTACGTGGTTACCGACATGTTCGAGTCCATCGTGCTCTACGACAATCGTGCCGTCTCTGCGACCTACATCGAAACGCCGGACAAAAAATACAAAGTGACTCTGAAAGTGGCTTCGCTCAAAAAGAAAGCGGACGGCTCTGGAAACGAAACGCCGATGACCATTCACGATTTGATTGACGTCGGCGTCTTCAGCGGGTCGAAGGAACATCTGAAGCGCCTCAACCTGCACAAAGAATGGATCTCCCAGGAAAACAGTACTTTCGAGTTTGTCGTTGACGAACAGCCGACGTTCGCGGGAATCGACCCGTATAACAAGCTCATAGACCGCAATCCCGGCGATAATTTAACGAGTGTGGAAAAGCAGTAGCCAAACAAAATCAACCGCTACTTGTGCGTCATGGTGAAAACGCCGTCCCAGTTCTTTGGCGGCTCGTCGAAGAGATAATCCTGGCAGCGTTTCCAGTACATGCGTGCTGGTCCGTCATCCGGCCATTTGTCGAGGCATTCCTGAAATGCGCTCTGCGCAGCTTCCCACTGGCGAGTGCGGTAAAGTTCGCGAGCCCTGGCAAACATCTCCAGCTTCAAACGAATCTCCTCCGCAGACCCGTTCGCGGCGAAATCCTCTTGCCGTCCCATAAGCTGGTAAATAATCACGGGCTGCAATTTCCCTTTAACGCGGATCAAGTCCACTTCCCGAAAAATAAATCCATCGCCCTTCGCAGCTTGATAGGTTGTCTCATTCACGATGATATGCGTGCCGTAGTCCTTATTGAGGCCTTCGAGACGGGAAGACAAGTTGACCGCGTCGCCGAGCGCCGTGTAACCATAGCGAAGCGCGGAACCCATGTTGCCCACGCTGGCAACGCCGGTATTCAGCCCAATGCCGATGTCGAGTTTTGGCTTGCCTTCCGCTTCCCATTGCTTTTGCAGCTCGCGAACGCGTTTCATCATTTCAAGAGCAGCGTTGCAGGCTTTGGCCTCGTGGCCTGGCTCTTCGAAAGGCGCGCCCCAGAAAGCCATTACCGCATCGCCGATGTACTTGTCGAGCGTGCCGTTAGTTCTGAAAACGATGCGCGTCATGTCCGAAAGATACTGATTAAGGAAGAGAGCCAGTTCCTGCGCGTCCAGTTTTTCAGAAATGGTGGTGAAACCGCGAATATCGCTGAACATTACCGTGACGTCCGTTTTCCTGGGTTCAACGAGCTTCGGATTCAGAAGCAACCGGCGAATCACCTCCGGGCTCAGGTACTGTCCAAACGCGCTGCGCACCTTGCGTTTTTCCTTTTCCTCGAAAAGCACGCGATATAAGGATACGAGCAGAACGTTGCCGGTCAGAGTCATCGCCGGAACCGTGAAGTTCAGCCACCAGCCGCGCAGAAACGCGCCATAATCTGCGGCCGCGAGCGGAATCAGCAACGCGGCGCCGAACCACATCCATCGAGGCTGCACCAGGGCCATCCAAATCCCCAGCGGAATCCCGAACGTGAAGATGAGAATCGCGTCAATCAGAGCCGATTTCACATCGCGCTTCAGGAAACGGTCATTCAGGATGTTGTCGATGGTGTTGGCATGGATTTCCACACCAGGATAGTTGGAGCCGCCAAAAGGCGTCGGGCGCAGATCGCCGATGCCTGTGGCCGTCGCGCCTACAAGCACGAGCTTTCCCTGAAAAGTTCCTGGAGCAAACTTTTTTTGAAGAACATCGGCGATGGAGTAATGACGGAAAGTGCCCCAAGGTCCCTGATAGTTGATCAGCATTTGCCCGAGCGGGTCGGTCCGCAAGGAAAGCCGGTTGCCAAAATTAACGCGGACGATGCCCGCGGGCCCATAAAACAATTTTGTGTCTTGTCCATCTTGGCCCAGAAACGCGCGCGCAGCCATGACGTCAAGCGAAGGATAGATGTCCCACGCCGTCGGGTCCTCCGTGCGCCCATAAGGCAGGAAAAGCGTAGCGCGGCGGACGACGCCGTCCGTATCAGGCGGCTCGTTGAAAAAGCCCGTCCAGGAGCTGTCGCCAGCAAGGCCCGAAGTCAAGACGTCGAGATTTGCTTCGGATCCGCGCGGCATCAAGTGCGCACCTTTGAAAACTTCCATCAAATGGAGTTTGTCTTCTTTTTCGAATTCCGGCCTCAGGGGATGCGCCGGAGGATAGGCGAAAAAGGCAATTTGATCCGCGTAGGCCTGCAGGGCCGAGTCCGAGACCCCTTCCAGATCGGCGCGCGTAAACAGAAAATAATTTCCAAGGATGACCGGACCAAATCGCTTTATGGCTTTCGCAAACTGTGAATCTCCATCATATTGCTGCGCAAGCCGCCGTACTTCCGCGGTCAGTCTCGGATCAACGGCTTCTCCCTCTTTTTCGCGCTTCGCAAGCTCCTCGGCCAAAGCACGCACCGGAGCTGAGTTTTCATCCGGCTTGCTGAACGTTATGTCGAAGGCCGCGACTTTCGCGCCGTCGTCATGAAGAACATCCAGCACCTTCGCAAAATAAGCCCTCGAAAACGGCCAGCGCCCGAGTACTTCCTGGGCTCGCTGGTCAATGTCCACAATCACGATGGGCGTGTTGCGCTGAAAATCAGTTTCCGTATCGTCCGAAGACACGCGCTGCCTCGCATAACGAAAGCGCGTGTCCAGAGTGTCGAGCTCCAGCCGTTCGGCCAACTCCGAGATCGGAGCTCTTTTTTCCTGAAGAAAGACGAAGTAATAGACCAGGAGAGAGGCAATGGTTATGCAAATACTCAGGACAAACGAAACCCTGTGCCGCCACCACGATTGAAACACTTCGTAGAGGCCAAACCCGCCCCGCCTTTTCCACCATCCGCCTGACGGAGCTGCCATCGCGTTCGCGCTATTCGCGGTAAATGAAATTCATGCGCAGCCCGCTGACCTCGATCAGGTCGCCGTCGTTCAATCGCACCGGGCCAGTGACAGGCGCACCGTTGACGGTCGGCATCTTTTCGCCGGGGCCGAGGTAGTAACCGTCATCGCGCTGATTGATCTGCGCCGCCATGGCCGGCTTGAACCACCCTTTGATTTTTACCGTGGCCATCGCGGACTTGCCGATGACCGTCAGCTTGTTCGTCAACATGTATTCTTTTTGATCGGACTTCCCGCCGATGACTACAAGCGTCGGAACCTTCAATCGGCCAGAGGCAAACTGCACGCGTTCGCCCGCGGCGGATGCTTGCTGAAGCATATCGCGGCGCGCCTTCGTATCCAGAACCATGGTTTCGTTGATCCGCGGGGCGCTGGCTTTGCGGCCGCTATCCCAAGGCACAGGAGCGTCGCCTGAAGCATCCACTTTGATGTGGTGTTTGCCAACCCAAATAGAATCGCCGTCATGCAGCGTGGCCCGCTCGATGCGCAGTTCGTTCACAAAAGTGCCGTTGAGGCTGTCGAGATCCTCCACGACGAGCCGTCCGCCCTCAAAATACACGCGCGCGTGATAATTCGAAACCGCCAGGTTGTCCACAGGCAGGTCATTGTCGGGAGATCGCCCAATACTTATCGGCCGGCTGCCCACCGGAACTTCCTTTACCGTTTTCTCTTCAAACATAAGGCTGAGCTTTGCCATCTTACCTTCCTCCTGCGGAGCCGTTGCCGGCCGCCTTTTTGCGCCCCCAGAGGCGCAGCCAAGAAAACCATCCACGAGATTCGGTCCCGACGCGCACCACGATCACCGTTATGTTGTCCACGCCTCCGCGCTCGTTCGCCAGCGCCACGAGTTTTTCTGCGGCTTTCGTCGGATCCGTCTCCGCCTGCAAGGTGCCCGCAATCTCCGGTTCCGTCACCATGCGCGTCAAGCCATCGCAGCAGAGCATCAAAATGTCCCGCGCAAACAAAATATGCTCTTCCGTGTCCACCTCAATGTCCGGCACGGCTCCCAGCGCGCGCAGAAGCACGCTCTGCATCTCGCTCTCTTCCGCCTCCGCTGCAGTTAAAATGCCCCGCCGCACTTGCTCGGCCACCAACGAATGATCGCTGGTCAATTGCTGCAGCGTGCCGCTCCTCAGCAGATACAGCCGCGAATCTCCCACATGCGCGATGCTCAATTTCTGGCCGTCGATCCACGCCGCCGTCAGCGTCGCGCCCATGCCGTGCTGATCGGGGTTGGCCTCGGCGGACTCATAAATATTCTTGTTCGCCAGGTGCACCGCAGTCGTCAGCCGCTTCGTCTTTTCGCTCCAGATGGGCTCAATGTTGCCTATCTGCATGCCGGACGACTCTGTCCCTGTATCCATGCAATGCTTGACGATGGTTTCCACGGCAAGCTCGCTGGCCACTTCTCCGTGCGCTTCGCCGCCCATCCCATCGGAAAGCACATAGAGATTCAGCGATTCGACGATGCGGAAGCAGTCTTCGTTGTTGGTGCGCACCCGCCCCACATCGGTGACGCCGCCGCTTACGATCCGCACAAACGCTCCTGGTGCTTCTCCCTGTCAGGTTTCGTACCCACACCCGTAGCTGGCAACCCTGTTCTCACGCTAGCAGACCCCTTCCGGCGGCGAAAGGCTATGACGCCTACTGATTACTTATCTTTTCGCGCCATTTGCAGCTCTGGCACCCAAAGGGTACAACCAAACGCGCCATTTTGTGCCGGCGTTTCTGTTGGATTTCAACAGCCCAAACGGCGCCTACTTCATTCGGGGCCGAACGGAGCGAGTGCGGATCGCACCGGATTAGGTCCTTCCAACCAGCGTTTTTTCCGCTCGCTTCCGCTATAATCTGGCGTGCGTGGCGGCTCTTCCGGCGAGCGCGGCATGGCGCTCCTCCTTCATGGCAAAAGCCAAAAAACCGGTTCGCAAACGAGTCAGGTCGTCCAGAAGCACCGCCCTATCTGCGGCTCAAGCCGCCCGCGAACTCGAGGATTTGAATCGCGTTGGGATTGCCCTTTCGGAAACGCGCGACGTCGAGCACCTTCTAACACTGATTCTGCAAAAGGCGAGAGAGATTACCGGAGCCGACGCCGGCTCGCTTTATTTGGTGGAACAGCATGCCCCTGACGGCGACGTCTCGGCCCGCGATACGGCAAACCACCCTCTGAATCTCAGGCGGCTGCGCTTCCGCCTCACGCAAAACGACAGTGTGCAGTTTCCCTTCGCCGAACACACTCTGCCGATTACGGAATCCTCCATGGCGGGCTACTGCGCTCTGCATGGCGAAGTCATTGAACTAGCCGACGCCTACCGTGTCCCCAAGTCCCTGCCGTTTCATTTCAATTCATCCTTTGATTCCGAGGCCGGTTACCGCACGCGTTCTTTGATCACCTTGCCGATGAAAAATGGCAAAGGCGAAGTCCTGGGCGTGCTCCAGCTCATCAATTGCAAACGCCATTCCAAAGCGCGATTGTCCGATGCGAGCGCCGTCCATCGCAACGTTCACCCATTTCCCGAACGCGCCGTCCGCCTGGGGCTTTCGCTGGCCTCGCAGGCGGCGGTGGCTTACGAAAACTCGAAACTATACCGCGACATCGAGAATCTCTTTGACGGCTTTGTGAATGCCGCCGTCAAAGCCATCGAACAGCGCGATCCCACAACCTCGGGCCATTCTCAGCGCGTGTGCCAAATGACCGTCGCCCTCGCCGAAGCCGTGGATCGCGAGCACAAAGGGCCGTATGGCGATCTGCGTTTTTCCCGCGAGCAGATGAAGGAGCTGCGCTACGCCGCTCTGTTGCACGATTTCGGAAAGGTCGGCGTACGCGAGGAAGTTCTTATCAAAGCGAAAAAACTCTACCCGCTTCAGTTTGCGCGCTTGCTCGAGCGCTTCGATTACATCCGCCGCGACATCGAAGCGCGCGCCGCGGAGCAAAAAGTCGAACTCCTCATGGAGCACTCGCGCAAAGACAAGGAAGTCCTCGCGCGCATAAAAACGCTTGATGCCGAGACCAGCCGGCTGCTCGCGGAACTCGACCGCTACATTGAATTCATCACCCGCGTGAACGAGCCCACCATCATGCCTTCGAGCGAATTTGATTTGATGGCGGAAATCTCGCAGAAAACTTACCGCGATCCGCGCGGCGCCGAGCGGCCTTACCTCACCTCGGAGGAGGTCCGCTTTCTCTCCATACCGCGCGGCAGCCTTGATCCCAACGAGCGTATGCAAATTGAATCGCACGTCACCCACAGCTTCAATTTTTTGACGCAAATTCCCTGGACGCCGGACTATCGCGGCATTCCGGAGATCGCCCGCGCCCATCATGAAAAACTAAATGGCCGCGGCTATCCGAATGGCCTGAAATCCGGCGAGATTCCGGTGCAGGCCAAAATGATGACCATTTGCGACATTTACGACGCGCTCGCGGCTTCCGATCGTCCGTATAAAAGGGCCGTGCCAACGGATCGCGCCCTGGAAATTCTCAAACTCTGCGTCCGCGATGAAGAGATTGACCCTGAACTCTTCCGGCTTTTTCTCGATGCCCAGGTCTATCGCCTCATTTCGAAGCCCTCATAGCGGCCGGCTGCCGCTTACCTTTTTTGGCCCTTACCTTTTGGCCCTTACCTTTTGGCCCTTACCTTTTGGATAGTCCGGTGGCTTGGCCCACTCGAATCCCATCCGTTTCTTCTACACTGAGTACAGGCAAGCCCATGTGGATCTATCTTCTTGCTCCTTTTCTTTCCTTACTTCCCACACGCTGGCGTAAGGCCGTGTCCTTTTACGACGCCGTGCCGTGGCGCTTCGGCACCGTCATCAGTGGGCTGATGGAATCCCTTATCGCCTTGGGCGTGCTTCTTTATTGGTATTCCTACTCCGTCGCAACCTGGGTTTCCGCTGGTTTGGATTCTGCGCTAAGCAAGAGTGGCCCGACCGAATTAACAGAGCACGATATTGGCTTCGCCGCGCTCGTGATTTGGTTCACTCATCCCCTGACCTGGGCTATTGCTTTGGTTTGCCTCGAAGGATTGGCCCGCATCTGCTCTACATTGACCGATACCGTGCTAGGCGTTTTCCCGCTCTATGTAGCAGAAAAAGTGTACTCGCGCGTTTCCCGTCGCGGACATTCCCAAACCTCCGCGCGGGCGTTTTCGCAGGGCCATCTATCCTCTTACGTGGATGCCGTATCAGAGAAGGTTTTGACGACGAGACTCCCGCAGGTTCCCGACGAACTCTCGCTCACAAAAAACGAGTCGGAAGAATTTCTCGAAATCAGCGCCAGCCACCCAAAGCCAGATTGGGATCCGCCACGGATAATCCGCTACGAAGATCGCTATTACCGCCTGGAAGAAAGCTCTCGCGGGCCAGCGCCGCGTCCCTTCACCTACAGATTGCGCCGCCTCGCCGCAGGCGTTCCCGGCCGCACCGTTCTCACGTATTCTCCTAACCAATCTCCCATCTCGACCACGCCCTGAACGCACAAATCCTGCACGTGCACGCCCTCCCTTTGCTTCGCTAATCTGGTCCCCGGCTTTCTCGACGTGCTTCCCTCGACTACAATCTCACAATGGCTTCTCGCTGCCTGTCGTTCGCGTCCTCCAGGCTTTGTATTTGCGCCGCGGCCATTTTGTCTCCGCTGCTTTCTTTCTCTGTGCTCGCCCAGAAGCCGCCACAGCAATCCCCCGGGCGCACCCTGCTCTTGCCACGTACCATCGTCTCCGGCGAGCGAGCCACGCTGGCAGTCCTCGATTCGAACGGCCGGCTCACTCCCCGCGCAACGGTGATTTTTTCCAATGGCGACCGTCTCACCACCGATGCCACCGGCCGTGCACTTTTCGTAGCCCCGCTCAATCCCGGCCCAATCCGCGGTTCCATTGCCGGCCGCCCGGGCAGCGCGGCCACAATCATTTTGTCTTCGAGTGAAAATCCGTCCACGCCGATGGTTGTAACGGCCATTCCCCAAATCGCCTCACTGACCGACCGGTTCGAAATCGCCGGCCACGGCTTTTGCGGAGACGCCGACGCAAATCAAGTCACCATCTCTGGGGAAACCGCCTTCGTGCTTGCATCCTCACCGACTGCCCTTCTCATTATGCCGCCGGCGAATTTAGAGCCTGGCCGTGCTTCCGTAGACCTCTCCTGCGGCAAGCAGAACGGCCCTGCGCTGGAAGTGGTCTTCGTCGAGCTGGTATTACAAGCGGACTCGTCGCCAATCGCCCCCGGAGTTCACCGCACTCTCACCGTGCGCGTCCGCGGCACTCGTGACAAAGTTCAATTGGAAGCGAAAAATCTAGCCCCGGGCATCGCTGAGCTAACCGGCGGCAATCCTGTTAGGTCTTTTAGTTCCGGAGGGTTGGAAAACGCAGCTCACTTCGAAGTGATCGGTCGCAAAAACGGCACTTTTCAAATTTCAATCCGCCTATTGCTTTCCCCGCACGCCAAGTAGCGGCGGCTTTACGCCGCCGCCTGTCGCCGCACCCGGCCGTAGCCCGCCGCCACCAATCAATCTCGCCCTACCCCCGCGAATTAGGGTTGCGAAAAAACAAAGGTACCTGCAGTTCCTTCTCTGCATTTAATTCAATCGAGACCGCTCGCGAGCCAGTCTTGGGGCTCGCTTCCGCAGCAGCAGGCAGCGCAATCTCGACCGGCTTCTCAATCGGGCTGCTCTCAATGGCCGCATCCGGGACGCTGTTCGATACCAGTCCATCCAGCGTATTCTGCGTCTTCTCCAGCCGCTTGTCCGCCTCTCCATAGCTTTGCTGCGCATTCTTCAAATGCGTCCCCAGCCTTTCAAACACCTCGGCAAACGTCTCCATCTGTTTGTTCAACCCCGCAAGGTTCGCAAAAATCCGCTTGGCATTTTCCTCGATCTGCATTCCCCGCAAACCCAGGTGAATTACGCAGAGATGCGCGTAGAGCGTATTCGGCGACACCGCAATGATATTTTTCCTCCGGCAGTAGGAGTCCAGCGGCTCGCCCTTGCTGTCCTGTGTCATCAGCATCTCGTAATAAACCGTTTCCGAAGGCACAAACATCAGCGCCAGCTCCAGCGTTCCTTCGCCCGGCACGATATATTTCTTAGCGATGGAATCCGCGTGGATTTTCACTGCCGCCGCAAACGTGCGCTTCGCCTCATCCCCCTCGGCTTCAATTCTGCGGAAAGCGTCCAAAGGAAATTTCGAGTCCACCGCCACCAGCTTCTTGTCACGCAAAAATACGACGGCATCCGCAATTTCGCCGCTCGAAAAACGGTATTGGGTCGCATATTGCGAAGAGGGCAGGGAATCTTCCAGCAAGCGCTCCAGCGTCACTTCCCCCAGCAACCCCCGCGTTTTGGCTCCGCCGAGAATCCCTTCGAGCGTCTTTGTCGCCGAAGACATTCCCCGCCCCAGTTCCTGAAACTCCCCCAGTTGCTTTTGAATATGCCCAATCTGTTCGCGAGTGTTTTTCAGCTCGTTCGCAATCGCCGTCTGCCCCTGCGTGGAGATCTGTGCGGAGTTCGAAACGCCGTCCTGCAGCGCCTTCGTCACGCTCTCCAGCCTCTGCGAAACGCTTTGCCCTATGGAAGCAATCTGCCCCGAGCTCTGCGCCTGTGCCGTCCCGATCGTCTGCAAATCACGACGTAGCTCGCCCATCTGCTTTTCTAGCAGCGAATTCTTCTTCTGTTCCTGCGCCGTCTGCAGCACCAGCCAGACCACCAGCCCCGCTACTACGATCGCTATTCCAATAAAAACTGCGTTCATTCTTTCTCCAATTCATCTCCGGGAAACGGTCTCCCTACTCTACTCGCACTAGCCATAACCGAAAAGCTCCACCAACAGAAGGGCCCAAGAGATAAAGTGGCTCGGAGCCCCTCTCATTTTAACCTTTTTTCACTTAACAAGTACTTACTTCAAGCGTATACTCTCATCCAGGTAGGATTGTTTCCGTATGTAGCGCCGGCTTTACGCCGGCGTTTTTGCTTTCCGCTAGCACAGGCTTGTCTGACCCCTCGAAGGGCGCTCCTGCCAGCGCTTTTTTGAACCCACCCTTCAGATTCTGTAAGTCTTTTATAATCAACACTTGTAAAAGTGTATCAAAACAAAGGTCTTTATCTATCTTTAGAATCAATACTTATGAAAAAACATGGGGTAAGGGGCCCCCCACGAAACACCCCGGCAGCCACGCTTCCTCCCCAAAAGAGGCCTGGCAAAAACAAGGCCCCGGCGCACCGGGGCCTCTCGAGGGTTGGACTTTTAACTCTAAACTGTCGGCTGTTAAATGGGTCTCCCTCTTACCAATTAAACTTCATCGCAAACTGAAATTGCCGAGGATCATAAGACGCCGTAGGCTGTCCCGCATTCGTCCAGAGCACATTCACCGCCGAAACGTTGAACCGGTTCGGAAGATTGAACATGTCCGTGATGAGGTCCAGACTGTACCGCTCGCCAAAATAAAGCCGCTTGGCGATGCGCATATCGGCGAACGCCACCCACGGTGTCAGCCCCGTATTGCGCCCCACGTTCCCGTCCAACGATTGCAATGTCCCATTGAAATCCGCGAAGCAAGGCTCCTGGAAAATTCCCGTCGGCGAAAACTTGGACGCCACCGTCGGTCCGCAGTTTACATTGTCAAACGTATTTGGCCGGCCAGTCAGTGCCGACAATTGCAAGTTATCGTCAACGCCCGTCACGATATTAAACGGCCGTCCGGAGGCCAACTCGACGAGCGGCGCAACCGTCCAGTTGCTGAAGAACTTGCTCGCAAATCCGTCTCCGCGTAATCGCCCGCTCTGATACACGCCGCTGAACACAAACCGGTGGCGCTGGTCGAATGTCGAGCTCGAGCGATCCGCATTCGGGAAAAAACTGTCCTGCGGCGTCAAGGTAGCCTGCAAGTCGGTGGCATCGTCAATCGTGTGCGCCCACGTGTACGACGCCAGGAATTCATAGTGGTTCGAGAACCGCTTCTTCATGTTTACCGTAAGGCCGTTATAGATCGAATTGCCGTTTGAAAAATTCGCGTCCATGTCGCTGAACGGCACGCAGTTAGTAAGCCCCGCAGCCGGGTTGCACTTGGAATTCAACCCATCGGCTTGCAGCACCTGATTTGCCAAGCCGATGCACTGCGCCCCTGCAGCACCTTCCGTAGCCAGAACGGCTTCCGCAACTGCCGGATTCAAACCCGACGGCCGGAAGAAATTCACCAGCGCCGCTGGAACGTACGGCACTCCGCCCGGTGAAACTCCGCATCCGGTAACAAGAAAAGGGCTGTCGGTCGGCTGATTGACCCCAGCCGCCACCGCCGCATTCAGATTGTCCACCATCAGGTCGCCGCGAATCGCGTTCGCATTGATAGGCCGATTGATATGGTGACCCTCGTTGAAGTTGTAAGCCACATTCAGCACAAAACCATGTCCGAAGTCGTGCTCCACACTCAAGTTAGCCTGCTCCGAGTACGCATAAACGAAATTCTTCCCCTGCGGATATCCGAACGGCTGAAATCCCAGCGGAAAACCTGCGTTGACATAGTTCTGGTCGATGAACAGCGAATTCGGAAAATTCAGCGCTTGAAACCGCTGCTGGTTTGGCAAATAACCCAGCGAATCATTCAGCGCCGCCGACGTGGACGGCGCGCACTGCGGCGCCAGCGGATTCACCAGCAGTCCCTGGAATATCGGAATCGCGTTCAGGTTTCCCGGATCGCCCGCAGTCGTGCAAGCCGCGGTGCCGCCAAAGGCCAGCTGCACGCTCTTGGAACCATCCGACGCATCCCCCAGGAAATAGAGGCCGAGGAGCGGGTGGTCGTAAAACAAACCGTACGAAGCGCGCACCACTGTTCTTCCATCACCCTTGGGATCCCATGCAATGCCAACGCGCGGCTGCACGTTGTTCGTGTCCGTCTGAATCCCTTTTTGCAGTCCCAAAATGTTATAGCCCTGCAGCGCCAGCGCATCGGGAGGCGCAAACGTTGGCGGGAACTCGATGTCGTAGCGCACGCCGTAATTGAGCGTCAGGTTGTGCCGGATTTGCCAGGAATCCTGCCAGAAGGCTCCCAGGGGGATGTTCTTGAACGAATCACTCGGGCTTCCAATACCCTGAACGAAGTCCGCTGGAAGTCCCGCGCCATACGCCTGCACCGGGTTCAAAGAAGGGAACGTTGCAGGAAATCCAAGATTGCCCGCGCTGAAGGCGCCGAAATCATAAACGCCTCCGTAGTTAACCGTAAATGTCGCGGTCGTCGGAATATAATTAACATCCACGCCAAACTTGGTGGCGTGAGACCCCATCGTCCACGAAAAATTGTCCGTGAACTGGTAGCGGTTCTCGACGCGCTGGATGTAGGAATAAGGCTCGCGCCCAAAATAGGCATAGCCGGTAATGTTTATCGCCGGATCGGATCCCCCCGGCGCGCTCGAATAGTTATATAGCAAACCGCGGCGCGCGTACTGGAAGCGAAACTCATTGACCTTGTTGTTGCCCAGAATGGTGACCCACTCCGCCACGCCCGCGACGTCGCGATACGTCTGCTGCGAAGTTCGCGAGTAAGCATTCTGCCCGTACGGCTGGTCCTGTCCGGCGACTTCAATGCCCGTCACCGTGCTCGGGCTTACGTTGGAGCGCAGCATCAAGTGATTGTTCGCATTAATGGCGTGATCGATTCGCAACGAATAAAGACTCGTCCCTTCAAAGATCGGGAAATTGCCTTGTTGCGCCACCAGATCTTGATAGGAAGCTGGCACAAAGCACGGCGGAGTTGTGCACGATGTGGGAAACCCGCTGATTCCCGCAATGCCTGTCAGTCCCTGTGGCCATACTCCGTTGACGGCCATGCCCGAAGATGCTCCTGCAAGGAAAACGTATTTTCCCACTGCCTGCGCGAACGCCGGGCTCAGTGCCTCTTCCTGTAAAGTTGCGGGATTCGTCAAAAACGAAACCTGATCAGGCGTAAGCTGTAGCGTTCCGAACGGCAATCCGATCTGGGTCGTGTCGAATGCCGTCAGCCCATAGTTGCCTTGTCCAATCGACGAGAATCCTGTTTCATGCCGCCTTGTAATCTCATACGAAAAAAAGTAGAAGGTTTTGTCCTTCTTGATGGGCCCGCCAAACGCCGTCCCCGCCTGCACGCGCGTGTAAGCCGGGTTGGGAACCGTGCTAAAGGGATTCGTCGCCTGGAAATCGCGATTCCGCAAATAGCCAAACACGTCGCCATGAAACTCATTAGCGCCGGATTTCGTGATGATGTTCACCACACCTCCGGAGGCTCGGCCGTACTCCGGCGCGTAACCATTCGTGATGATCTGGAACTCTTGCACAGCCTCTTGCGACACCGTCGACCGCACGCCATTCACCGCGTTGTCCGTTGCATCCGCGCCGTCCACGTTCACGATGTTCGATCGCCCGTTCTGTCCGCTGATGTTCAAGCCGGAAGTCGGCGCCGCTCCCGTATTGGGAGCGTTGTCTCGCGTAACCTGAGAATCCGTCAGCGTGAAATTGATGTAATTGCGTCCATTAATCGGCAAATTGTCAATGCGTTGCTCCCCCACGGTCTGAGAGAATTCCGTCTTTGCCGTCTCGATGGGCGCAGTGTCCGTCGTTACCTGTACGGTTTGTTCCACGCCTTTCAATTCCAATCGCAGGTCGAAGATCGCATCTTCACCTACTGTTAACACTACCGAGTCATTTTCGTAAACCGAAAAGCCGGTGCCGCCTTCCGTGCGCACCTTGTATTTCCCGGGGGGAAGCCCCACTACTTTGTATCGGCCACCCTCATCCGCAAACGCGGTGCGCTCCAGTCCCGTCGCCGCGTTCGTAAGAGTCAGCTTGGCGCCCTTCACTCCCAGTCCTTGCTGGTCGGTCACCGTGCCTGACAGCGTCGCCGTATTTACCTGCCCCGCAGCCATCGCGGCGCAGCTCAGCACCAACAGGCACAGCGTGATCCACGCAAACACACCCTGACGTCCCCTCATCTGACTCCTCCTAGTGGAAACCATTCCGTCTTCCGCTACCCCTAGCGGCGGCGGCGTGTCCCGCCAAACGATTTCTGCTCGATGAATACTCAGCTTTTACTCTACCGTCCCGCTGACTTCAATTAAAACTTATCCATCAAGTTCCCTGAGTCTATGCCCCTATCCCGCTTTTTTCATCCCATGCCTGTTCCCGCCATGTTCCAGAAAGCAACACACCCCAGCCAGGCCGCCGCTCTGGCCTGTGTGGCCAGGCTCCAGCTTGTTGCTGCAACACCCGGATCGACGACCGCAATAGCGAAGGAGGTTTCAATCGTTCAAAGCGGAATCACGCAAAGACCGGGGATGCTCTGAAAATCGCGGGGGTTTAGTGAGGATTATTCCCACGCTGGCGGGTTCCACCGCTTGCGGTGGCTTTCGCGATTCCCAAAACGATTACCTGTCAGCGGATGACGTGGATGCGCGCCCCCACTTTCAACTCCTTCCACGACCTGTCCGCCGTATATACCGGAGCCTTCAGAGCAACCCCCAGCGCCAAACAAGCGGGGTCTCCCAACGACAACCTTTGCAGACGCGTTTGCGCCAGATCGCCCACAAGTCTTGCCTGCTCCGCGGTGAACGGGACCGCGTCCCGGATGGGCCCCAGCGCGGCCTCCCAAGCATCGTCAGGACTGAGTCCTCGCCCAACGAGCTTGCTGTGCACCTCCGCCAGATTCACGGTGCTGATTGCGGCCACGCTCAAGATCTCGGCGTCAATGTCTCCGCCCCCGCCTCCTGATTCAGAACAGCCAATAGCGCCGAAGCGTCCAGCACCGCTCTATTCATTCCGCGCGGCCTCGCGCCGTTCCGCATTCAGTTCGTCCACCAGCGAAGTCCCCGCCTTCACATGCTTGCGCACCAACCGCTGGGCGCGCGCGATGTTTCGATTCATCGTGCGGATGCGCAACTCATCGTCTTGAATCTCGAGCACAGCCTCGTCCCCGGCCCGAATTCCTAGCCGCTTCCGAAACGACGCCGGAATCACCACCCGCCCGTTCTCACTCACGCGCCTCCGCGTCTTTAGCGTCGTGTCATTTTATCTTTTTCTGACCTAACTATACTAAATGTCACGAATGGCCAGAAGTGTCACAGCACAAGGTAGGTCGTAATGATAGGTGGCACAGGCTTCAGCCTGTGCAGTTCCGCCCTGTAGGGGCTCAATTCATCGTTTCTCGGAGAGTGGCCGAGTGAATACGTCCGAAAAAATGTGGTAGGTGCCGCCTGGCTGCGCTTCATGCGTCCTCAACGCAGCACCAGCAGAAGTAGGGAGGGACTGATTGACTTAAATCGGCAGGTGGCGCTGCACCAGTTTGCGCAATTTATCGCGATCTTCGTCTTTCATGTGCACAAACTCGACGCCGCTGCCGTCCGGCCCGATATTTCGCACCACGGCAGTGAAATGAATCTTGCGCAAACCGGAGCGTACTTCCAGTTTGATCGAATCGCCCACGGTGAGTTTTTTGGGCGATTCCAGGTACGCGCCGCCAAGACTGATAGTTTTCACGCGTGCAAGCCCGACTTGCGAGCCATCAATCTGAGCCCGTAAAGGAGATTCCAGCGGCACGCGCACATATCGGCGCGGCACCACGTAGTTGCTATTGGATCCAGCACCGGATTCAAACGCCGCACGCGCCCGCGAAGAAGACGGCCGGTCTTCCATCATGGCCAGTGCGTCTTCCGCCGCCGCTCTCAATCCGGACGGTTCCGAAAACGCCAAACCTTCGCGCCCTTCCGCCAGCATTTTCAGCAATTCCGCCGCCTCGACCGCCCGCATGCGGCCCAGCGCTTCGATAGCTTTGATGCGCACAAAGAGATCGCGCAGGACCTCATGCTCCCCCGCGGCAATTTCCATCAACTGCGGCACGGCGGTCGTCTCCATCGCCAAGCCGATTTGATCGATCATCATCGGCACAACCAGCGGATGTGCGTCGGCCAGGACCGCGGAAAACACGAAAGCCGCGGTTTGCGCGGAACCCGCATTGGCCGGACGCGAAAGTTCGCTCACGGCCAGGTCTTGCAGATTCCATTCCCAGCTGGCCAGCGCCCGCGCGAGTCCGCGCAGCAAACGCTCGGGGTCCGTCGCGGCCAGCAGCTTGATCGCCGCGCTTACGCGCTGCCGCCGCGCTTCGTAAAGCCGCGTCTCGAGAAGGTTCAACACGGGCACGCCAATCGTTCGCAGCAGCCGCGCCATGGCCGCGATCATCTCCGCGCCGCGCGGTTCGGTCATTAAGAGCGTCAGACGATCGAGCAAACGCTCCGGGTCACGCTGCAAAAGCCGCGGTAGAACCGGATCGAGAGGCCTGTTTACCAGCGAGGCGTCCACGAGCAACATCCAGCGGTCTTGCGCAACCAGCCGGTGCCCGAGCGCCGACATGTGATCATGCTCTTTGTCGCGCGGCGAACGCTCCAGCCCAATCAGAATCGTCTCGAATCCGGTGTAATCGCCGCGAACCACGGCGATGCGTCCCAAAGTTTCGAGAAAAGCGGCCAGCAGAGCCGCCGTCTCCGGAATCGTTTCCTTTTCCAGAGCTTTCAGCGTCCCCCGGCTCAAATCCTCCGGCACCTGGTTGGGCCACAGCGATTCAATGATCGCCGTCATTTCGTTCAGCCCAGCGGCCACCGCGCGCCGCCCGTAAACGTTCTCCTGCTCCACGCGCCGCGAATAGTTCAACAGAATATTTCGCGCCTCGCGCCGGGGGGCATCCGCACCCGTCTCGGCCAGTTGACCAAGCGTCTTTTTCAGCGCGACAACCGGCACGCTCCACACTTCCGGCCCGCGCAGCACCGCCGATTTTTCTCGTGGCGGCAACTCCACCCAGAACTTTTCGAAAATTTGTTCGCGGTGCGATTCGTTCGCCCACGTTGTTGCCAGCAGCGTCAAATGCTGCGAGGAGTGCGGCCCTTTGTATTCGCCCGACGTCACGAGGACGTCGCTCAGCCGGCCAATGGTCTGTTTCACCGCTGCCGGCGCCAGCGTCCCGGCCGAAAACTCCGCGCCAAGGAATTCCAGAATCAAACTTTCCGAAAGCCGCAGCAGGTACGGCTGCGGCCGCTCTCCTTCACGGGGCGAGTATTGCGAAATCGAGCTGAGCAGCATGCGAACTGTCTCGCGGCTCGCATCTTCCATCGCTCCGTGAATTGCACGCGCCGCTTCTTCCGGCGAAAGCCCGCGCGCCGCTTCGAGAGGCGGAGTCAGCCGTCCAATCAGGCGCAGCGCGCCCGAAAGATCATCAAACTCCGGCGGCAGAATAGGCGCATCGGTGGCTTCACGCGGCGAATTTCCGCCGTACGCCACCAGCGCACCCATCAGGCTCGCCAGCACCGTATCCACCTTGCGTTCCGTTTGCGTATTAATCGTAATTCCTTCCACGCGATGTTCGAGCAATTTCGCGGTCCACCAGGAGTTGCCGCCGCGCTTTATAGAATCTTCCGATCTTAGCAACGATGCTTTGAAGAGTTGCGCGAGCGTGTCCAGTTCGCCTACATGAAACTGCCGCCCGAATCCCAGCACCTGAATTCCCGCGCGCTGCAAGTCCAGCGCCAGCGTTTGCATTTCGCCGCGCGTATCGGGAAGATGCGCATCGCTGAGCTTTGGCGCCACCAGCCCGCCGCGCTCAATGTGTATTTGGATGCCGTTCAGCGCCCCGGCAAAATCGTGCAACGCCTCGTAGGCGGTGTCCAGGCTTTGCAGGCGACGCGGATGATTCCTGTCGTAGATTCGTTCGGAGCGAATCAGCAGATGGAGGCACCGCAGCGCGTGGATTAATCCCGCGGTCCGGGCATCAGGCGACGGACGCGCATCGTCGCGGCCAGAGGCCGAGATCGAGCGTGCATTATTTTTGGTTGAAGAGTCGCCGTGCGGACGCGTTTTCGCGTCGTTGCGCTGCTCCTCCACCGGCACCATCGCCCGAAGTACCAAAGCTTTCCCCGCTTGCTTCTTCCTCTTCTAGATCCGCGATGAACCAGTCATCGAGAAGAGTCCTGCCCGCATTCCCCAATGCGTTTGCTTGAGGACAGGGTACCCTTAGCTAAAATGCAAGCACGACGCCTGCCCCGGAATATAGCGGATAAAGCCCTTATTTTGTGCGAGTTAATTTCGCGATACTAGCACTGATTTCCTAGCTTGGTTACAAAATGTTACGTGCTGGGTAGGACAGGAATGGGCACATTTGCTGATTTGGAGGCTCGTTCCTGGAGGTAGAAGATGGGCGAAAACGCGTAAATGCGCGGAAACGGTAATAAAGGTTAGAGAGGGGTCGGGGTTGGGGGCAGCTAATCGCGGTATTTCGGATACTTAGCGCGGAGCTCCTCGAATCTCTTTGAGGTGGTTCCGGCACGCAAATGACGGCGAAGCAACTTTCGCTCACTACCCGAGGGTTGCTGGCTTTTCGCCAGCACGGCTTCGACTTCGCCGCGGTTCTGAATTCTTTGCAGATTAAAGGTCACAGGCTTGCCCGTGGGGGCCAGCCGGAAGACGGCGTGCTGACCTTGCTGATAGCCGGTCTCGGGATCAGCCGAGTAGACAAGTTCGTCACCGCGAAAATTACGATAGCGAATTTGCAAATTGTAATCGTCTGCAAGCGCGGTGCCTTTCAGATGGGGAAAAATCTCGATCGCGCTTTTGCCGACGATCCGGCTCTTCTGCAACGAGGCTGCCCGCTCGGCATCGTATTTTGGACAATTCCGATTGACACACTTCACTTTGAACCAGGACTTTTTGGCGCCCCACGTTCCGCACTCCGGACAATTCAATGCGTCATCAAACTCCGCCATAAACCAGCTCCCAAGGATCTCCAACGAGAGAACAACCAGGACAAGTTCCAGGGAAACGGCTCAAGAAACGTCGGTAAATGTATTTACCGTCTTCAATTATGCCCCTCGACAGGTGACTCCTCTCTCTCACCAGGTCCTCTTGCGAGGCGACGTCACTGCTGCAGGGCTTGGAGAGAAAGCTGCGGCCGGGCGTTGCAGCGCCGCAGCTTGACAGCCGTCTCCCTGGAACTCTTTTCGGCTTGGTGGCTCTTCCACACGAAAAACGGCGCCGCGATCTGACCGTGGCGGATTTTGCGCCGCCGGTGCACGAGCGAGGGCAAACCCATGGCGCGCAGCGCGGCGAACGGGATTTGCCGGAAATATGCTTTGCGATGGTTGCCGTTAAACGTCAGCGCGAGCACTTCCTCGGCAAGCCAGCGGTCCAGGAATTGCAATTGCAGTTCGTCGTTCACGTGCTTCAGATAATAGTCCACAATCGCCACTTTACGCACGCTCTGCTCTAGAGCGTTTCGCGCGACGCTTACCAGGAATTCGGCCCTTTTGCGCGGCTCGCGAATACGGGCCAGCTTGGCGCGCTTCCTTCGAAAGGCAAAGCGAAAGATATTGCCGATCTTGCGGCATTTGTCGCGCGACAAACGGATCACTCCGTCGGAGCAAAACTCCAGGCCGAGATGGCGAATCTTGCGCGCCGGTTTGAAACCTTGCGGGTCAATCGCAATTTCCTTGACGACTTCCGCGTCGCGACACAAGACGCAATCCTCTTGATGGCTGAGCTTGCTCTCAAGGCGTAATGCGAGCAGTCCGGCGGCAAGTTCCTGGCGCGCCGCTTCGATCACCTGGCGATCTGCCGCCAACAGGATTAAATCATCGGCATATCGGAAATACTGCAATCCCGGAATGGCGTCGAGCCGCCGGTCCAGCGAAGTCAGGTATACATTCGCAAAGAGGGACGCGGTGGCGGTTCCGAAAGCGATTCCACGGTTCGCTCGGACGAGATGTCCGTCTTCTTGATAGTAGAAGCGCATTCGCTCTTCGAGAAGCCGGAACAAATAATCATCTGGTTCGACGAGCCACGCTAGCTGCTGGCGCAACAGCCCGTGATCCACGGAAGGGAAATAATTGGCCACGTCGCGCTTCACGACAAACAACGGGCGACGAGCCTCGCGTAAGATGAGCGAAATTTTTCGCTGGCAACGGTCCAGGCCGAATCCCCGAAGGCGGTAGGCATAGCTATTGGAAGAAAACCAGTTCTGCAGGCGTCCGCTCAGCAGCCGGTAGAGCAGCAAGTCGACGAGCCGTTCTTCCCAGGGAAAGACATAGAGCGTCCGGCGCTTGCCGCGAAACTCGCGATGCAGTGCCAGCGCCGGACGGAAGGCGAATGCTTCTCGCTTGAGAGCCTGGTGAATCGATTCGAGGTTGTGCAATCCGAAGCGAGCGAAGTCGTACAGGTCTTTCTGGTCGGTCGAAGCGAATAGAGCTTTGCGCCAGCAAAAGAGCGGCTGGGTGTACAAACGCACGGCAGCCTTGTACAGGTCCGCCTCGCGATACAACTGCTGCCATCGCAATCGGGTTGGAAATGTAGAAGGAACCGTGGTGGAAGGAACGAGGGAGGGTGTCGTGGAGTTCGGAAGGGCCCATGGAGTTAGGGGGGAAATTAGTGCCTCGCCGGTGGCATCATTCGAGCGCAAAGTGCTGAGGATTCTAGTGCCGCGCAAATAATACCGTCAACCATATCATTGTGGATATTCGGAGCGCGAGGACGGTCTCAGAAAAACTTGACGACCACAAGACCGTTTGGTGGGAGAGCCGGCACAAACTTCCGGGCCGGATTTAGAGTCAACTTCATACAACAAGTCACCGACCCCGAAAGTCCAAAAGGTTCGCGTCGGATTCTCCGTAAGTCCGGGGCAGCCGAGAGGATTCAAACTCACTTGGGCCTGAGGGTGACCTGAATGTTGCTTGTTCCGCCTTCGCTGGCCTGCATGGTTCGGCGTTCTTGCTGGTAGCCATCCAGTTTCACACTGACGGTGTGTAGCCCTGTGGGCACTTGGATTCTTGCTGGCGAGACTTGTCCGGTCGTCTTGCCGTCGACGAAGATTTCGGCGCCCTTGGGAGTCGTATCTACCTGCGCCCAGGCGACCTTAACGTTGTTTTTTTCTTTAAGATCCACGTCGAGCTGCGTTTGGATGTTGTCTTTCACCTGGACGCTTCCGGCATAAGCCTCGTAGCCCGGCATGCGCAGAACCAGGTTGTACTGGCCGGGCGCGAGCGGCAGCGTCACAGGCGTCTGCCCGGACTGCTTCGCGCCATTAATGAAGATATCGGCCCCGCCGGGTTTGCTGGTTATGAGCAATCCCTTGGCGAGAGACTCGAGTGCGACTTTCTGGTCCACAACATTTCCAGCCTTCACCTGCAGCGCGGTTTGCATCGGCTGGTAACCATCTTTCGAGACTTCCAGACTGTAGCGCGCCGGGTTGAGATCGTTGAAACCGCACGGCGTCTGGCATTGATTCAAGATGCGCCCCGCGGGTCCGCGCAGAACGGCCGTCGCTCCAACGAGATCCGTCACGACATGGATTGCGCCGCGTCCGGCCGCGGGGACCGGGTGCGCGCCATCCGCATCGCCCGATTTGTCGTCCGCCACCGGAGAATCCTCATATTCGATATGGTCTACAACGCGGACAGTCGCGGGAGCGTCCCGCAAAAATTTCAGCAATCCGCCGTGCTCCGCCGGGCGCAGTTTTCCGGAGAGGACCAATGTGTTTCCAATGGCTTGCACCTTGGCGCGTCCCGTCAAACCCCTCAGCGTAATGGCCTCTTCAATGCGGCCCTTGTAGTCCGCGGCTTGCGCGCTCACCACCGGCTCGGTCTTCTTAGGCAGGGGTTTTTCCGCGGGTACTTCGGAAGATTTTTTCTCAGGTGAAGCGGCATCGTTGCCTGCCACAGACGGGGTATCGCTTCCGCCAGGAGTCGCGGAACCGTTGGCGTTCGGATTATCCGTTGGCGCTGCGGCCGTGGCCGCGGTCGAATCTCCATCGACCGATTTCTGTCCTGCGTTCAGCTTGCGAACTTCTTCCACGACGGGGCGCAGCTTTTGCACGCCATACGCGATAACGCCAATAAGAAGCAACGCGATAATGATGGTTCCGATGAAGCTCTTTTTCTTTTTTGGAGGCTCAACATAGGGCTGAACAGGGCCGGTGCGGCGTACGGTTGGCGTTGAGGTTGGGCTGGCCGCGCGCACGTTCAAGGAACGCGTGGTGGCATTCACCATCGGATCTTGTTCTTGTAACTGGAAGTTGCGTCCGCCTTGCGTTCCGCTTCCGCCAAGGGGCAGCGTGGCATTCGGCATGCCTTGGTTACTTACCACCAGGGTTTTGTCCGGGCTCGCGCCGGGCGCGATGCTGCGATAATTTCGCAAATCTTCGAGCATTTCGCGGCAGCTCTGGTAGCGAGCCTCGGGTTCCTTGGCGAGGGCTTTCATTACGACGGCGCTGATTCCCGGGTGGATGGACGGATCAATCTGGCGCGGCGGAACCGGCTCTTCGTTTACTATCTTATAGATAACCGTTGTGATGTTCTGTCCGGGAAAGGGCTTCTCTCCGGTCACCATTTCATAGAGCAGCACGCCCAGGGAGAAAATATCGCTGCGCCCATCCACCGCTCGGCCTTTCACCTGTTCCGGGGACATGTAACTTGGCGTGCCCATGACGTGGGCGGTTTGCTGCATCGTGCCGAACTGGAGGATCTTGGCGGTGCCGAAGTCGGTGATTTTTACCGTGTCGTCGGCCGTGAGCATAATGTTGGCCGGCTTGATGTCCCGGTGAACCACGTTCCGTTCGTGAGCAAACTGGAGCGCGCTGCAGGTCTGCTCCATGATGCGCAAAATGCGGGGCAGCGGGAACGCCTGCGCGCCGTCCAGATGCGCCTGTAAGCTCTTTCCTTCCACCAGTTCCATGGTGATGTAGTAGAGGCCGTCCTCTTCGCCAGCGTCGAAGACAACCACAATGTTCGCGTGCGTGAGCAGGCCAGCCGCCCGGGCTTCTGTCTGGAACCGCGCCAGCAACTCGGGGCGTGACAACCCGGTGCCTTCTTCGCTCAATTTGATGGTCTTTACGGCGACGGTGCGACCGATGACCGGGTCGGTGGCCTTGTAGACGACACCCATGGCGCCGCGGCCCAACTCACCAAGAATCTCGTAACGTCCTGCTTTTAAAACAGTTGTCATCGCCCCGTTCGACTTTCCATTTACTTCTCGCAGCTGCCACGTACTTGCCAGCGCCCTAAATTTCAGGCCTTTGTATTTAACCAGTCAGTTAAAATATAATGCCCTCCGGCTGCAAGAAGCCGGCCGTAGCCCTGTCGCCGCCGCTCAGGACTAATACCACCCGCAATGGGGGGCCACCTGCCAACTGCATAAGCGTGGTGAACACGTCTTCCGACACCCGGGAGCCCTATCCTGCACAGTACCCACTAAATTTTCGGTTGGTCAACGTGACTGGGGTACCAGTGTTTCGCACTCGATACGTGGCGCAAGGGGCTGGTTGGATGCTGGACAGTTACGAATGCCGATCCTTATAGATAGGTCTAGACAGTTGAGGCGAGTCTCAGCCCGACGGGATCCTCGCAAGAATTACCACTGACTGTATTGCTCCCGACTTAACCGTAATTCATCGATTAAGCCGCACAGCTGCTTTGCGATGGGAAGAAAGCGTGTTAAGGTCGTCCCTCAGCGTCAAGCCTTCCTGTTAGATTTGGAGGGAAAGACAGTGCTCAACGTGCAAACTGTCCCACCTGCGAAAGACATTCTCACCCCAGAATTTCTCCAGAATCCGCATCGCGTCTGCGCGGAGCTGCGCGAAGAGACTGCGATTCACCGGATTAATTTCAACGGCCCACGATGGGCGCTCGTTCGATACGCCGAGTGCTTTAAATTCCTGCGGGATCCGCGACTATCGTCGGCGGGAAGGATGCGGCTTTTGCTGTCCAGGCTTCCTCCCGAGACGCGCTCCAGTTTCGCCGAACTTGAGCGCGCGTTGGAGATGTGGATGCTCTTCCTCGACGCACCCGAGCATACGCGTTTGCGCAAGCTATTGAACAAAGGGTTCTCGCCAGCGGTGGCAGAGGCGCTGCGGGCACAGGTGGAAGCTCTGGTTGACGGGATGCTGGATGCCGAGGTGCCCGCGGGGGCTAAACGGATCGACATCCTGCGCGACATCGCGTACCCGCTTCCCGTACGTGTCATTGCGCAGATGCTGGGCGTGCCCGCATCCCGGCATCAGGAATTCGTTAACTGGACCAACGCCATCGCTCTCTTCGTGGGCTCGCCAACTACGAATGAGGTCGCCGGCGCTGCGCAGGAAGCGGTCCTCGCCTTGACAGATTTCTTTTGCGAGATTGTTGCGGATCGTCGCGGGCACAAAGGCAATGACCTGATCAGCATCTTGATCGACATCGAAGAAGATGGTCATGTGCTGACCGAAGAAGAGCTCTACGCGCAATGTGTGATGCTGCTCTTCGCCGGTCATGAAACCACGCGAAACCTGATAGGCAATGGCATGTACACGCTCCTGAAAAATCCCGAAGAAATGGCCAACCTCCGGAGAAACCCCGAGATCGTTCGCATGGCCGTTGAAGAACTTCTACGTTATGAAAGCCCCCTGCAGTTCGTTACCCGAGTTGTTAAAGACGAACTGGAAATTGAAGGCGTCCGCATTCAAGCAGGGGACTCCGTCCTTTTGTTCTTGCAAGCGGCAAACCGCGATCCGCGAAAGTTCGAACATCCCGACCGCCTGAACCTGAAGCGCCTGAAAAACGATCATTTGGCGTTTGGTGCGGGCGCGCATTTCTGCATCGGGAATCAGCTGGCGCGGATCGAGGGGTAAGTTGCCATTCTCAAATTGCTTCAAAGGTTCCCTGCGATGCGGTTGGCGAGCGAATCTCCCGAGTGGGTGCCTAATTTCGCCCTTCGTGGACTCAGGAGCTTGGTGGTTGAAGTCTAGGCTTCGAGAGCAAGCAAGTCCGAGTGTCAAGTCCGAGTGTGTTGTCGCTAGCTCTTACTTTATAGGTATTCGGAAAGGCCCTATCGCCGGTTAAGGCCGGGGGATGGCTTCGCCGGGGGACATGTTGCGCTCCGGCATGGGCACATTGGTTTCGCGGATGGGCCTGTCGACTTCGCCCGGGCGCGCCGGGGCTTCGAGGCCGTCGGTGAGGAGATAGCCCTGAAGAGCGAGGCCGTTGGTCCAGACGCCTTCGAGGGCGGCGATGTATTCGACCTGGAGTTCGTAGAGTTTGCGCTGGGCGTCGAGCACGCGAGGATACGAGGCGAGCATGCGGCCGTATTTGTCCACCAAAAGGGTGTAGGCTTTTTTCGCGTGCGGAAGGATTTCGTCGCGGTATTCGAGAGCCATGAGCTTGGCGTTCGAATATTCGTCAACGACCGTCGCGGCGCGCTCCCGCAGAGTGAGCGCGATGCGCGTTTTCTCCTGCTGGGCACGCTCCACGTCCGCTCGCGCGGCGGAGATATTGCCCTGATTGTGGTCAAAAATCGGAATTTGCATGCTGGCCTCGGCAATTCCTTCCCAGCCTTTGGCCCACGGGACGCTGCCCAGCGTTTCGTGGTTGTACTCGAGCCCGCCGCGGAGCAGCAGGTCGGGAATCGGATCACGCTGAGCGCGTGTCAACGTGGCTTGCGCCCGCCCTGCCGCGGTTTCCGCGATTTCCACGGCGGGGCTTTTTTTCGCGATGTCTTCGACGGCTTCTTCTTCATTGAGTTCCGGCCAGCCGTGTTCCAGGTCGCCGGCGACCGTTGCTACGGGCATGTCCGGCTGACCGACGACCGCGGCCAGCGAGCGCCATTCCTCGCGCAGCGTGTTTTCTTGCATGCGCGCGGCCATACGCATACGTTGCGATTCGACCTCCGCTTCCAGGACTTCGGATTCGTCAGCCTGACCGGTGTTCATCAGTTCGCGCTGCGTTTGCGCGGCGTCCTGAGCAATTTTTGCGAGATCGCGGCGCGCGTCGAGCCATTCCTGCGCGGCTAACACGCGCAGAAATGCCATTTTCACCGCGGTTTCGACACGCATGCGCTGCTCTTGCGCTTCAATCTCGGCGAGTTTCGCTTCGCGCGAAAGTACATCGCGGCTCTTGCCAAGTTTTCCCGCCGTAACAATCCTCTGCTGCACAAAAAATCCCTGCTTGCCGCCGCCGACAGAACCGCCGCGAATTTCGTCGCCCGTGTAGCCGGCCGATGGGTTTGGGTAGAGGCCCACCTGCCGCTGCCGCGCTTTGGCCGCGCGAATTTCCACTTCCGCTTGCCGCAGCGTCGGGTTCGTGTCACGCGCCATCGTTTCCACCTGCTCCAGGGTGACAACTTGTTGGCCCGCGCTCGCTTGCGCACGCCCCATTTGCGGATATTCCGCTGTGACCAACGGAATATCGCCGTGATGGTGATGCATCGGTTCCTGCACCGGCATTGGCATGGCCGGCGATGGCTTGGTGTCTTGCGCCCAGGAAGCGTTCGCAAGGGGCATCGCGAGGGTCATCGCCCCTGCCAGAATTCCGAGAACAATTCGCAAAGCGAATTTCGTACTCATCCCCGTTGTCTCCCTGAACGTTGTACGTAACCCCCCACGTAACCCTGCGTACTCTGCGTAATTTGTTTTTCTTCCTCTTCTTCGTTCACGACTCATGATGGTGCTCCGGTGTCTGCTCTTTCTTTCCTTCTTTAATCCGCGCCATCATTTCTTCGTATTCCTTGTCGGGCAGCACACGCACTAGAGTCATCATTCCCATCATTCCGGCGCTCCAATTTGGCGGCAGACCATGGACTTCGGGCTTTGCCACGGCCTCATCCATGCCCATTTCCATGAAGGCATCCTGCGGAAAGCCCGGCACGCTGTTTGCGTTCTCCGCAATCGGGGAGTGATGGACGTGTTCGAACGGCACGCTGTTGGCCAGCGTTTGCATCTGGCTCAGGGCCTTTGCATCGGTTGAACTTGCTGTCTCGATCGCGCGGTCGCGCAGCAGGTCCATCATGTTGTTCATCATGTGATGGGGAAGATGGCAATGAACCATCCATGATCCGGGATACTTCGCATCAAACTCGACGACGCGGGCCTGCGCGACGCCGACCAGCACGGTGTTCATCGGATACCATGTGGATTCCGGCGCGCGCCCGCCCTCCGTTCCGGTCAGGACGAACTGATTCCCGTGCAGATGAATCGGGTGGTGGTCCATCCCCATATTAATGATGCGCATTCGCACGCGGCTCCCGAGGCGCGCAATCATCGGGGTGATGGCCGGCGCCGAGACGCCATTGAACGTCAGCCAGTTGAACTCCATCCCGGCGGTATTCGGAACGGAGTTATTCGGGAGAACGGCCCACTCCTGGAGAATCACGCCAAAATCGTGATCGGCGCGAGGTTTGTAGGCGCGCTCCGGATGAGCAACAAAAAATCCAACCATACCCATCATTTCCTGCATGGCGCCGTGCGAGTGATAAAAAAATGTGCCTTCCTGATGCACGGTAAATTCGTAAGAATATTTTTCTCCCGGCGCGATGGGCTTCTGGCTGATCCACGGCACACCGTCCTGCTCAATGGGAACTTCGAGGCCGTGCCAGTGAATGGAAGTTGACTCCGGCAGGCGGTTTTCCAGGATGAGGCGCACGCGCTCGCCCTGCTGAACTTGAATGGTCGGGCCGGGGCACGTGCCGTTGTAGCCCCAGGCGTCCATCGTTTTGAATGGGGCGATTTTTCGCTTCACTGGCTCGGCGACCAGATGGAAAACTTTCACGGCGCCATCCATCTCGTGCGGCAGATCCGGCAGGTCCGGTGTGAGCATGGGCAACCAGGGGTCGGGCCCCGCCGGCGCGACTGGGGCAGGTTTTTTCTTGGGACGGCCGTAGGGACTGTGGTGGCGCCCCTGCTCCATTTCGCGGGCGGTCTGCGGATCGTTTTCCGGCGTGTTTCCCCGCAGGGCTTCCGCTAATCCGAGAACGCTTGCCCCTAAAAAGGCCGTGTCCTGAATAAACCTTCTTCTTGAACCGCTCATCACTACCTCCGAGGATTCTCTTTGAAACGGAACGTTGGACTGGGGTGACACAAAAGCGGGGCCCTTCGCCGCTCCCTTCGCTCTTCCCTTCGGAAGTCAGGGCAGGCAGGATAAACAAGTCCCTGCGCGCAAAAATGGCAGATGGAATTGAGAGCGAGTGTCAGATGCGGAGAATAGTGATCAGGGAGAGCGAATCAGGTGACCCGAAAGAATCTTTGTGAACTGCTTGATTTTCGCTACCCGCACCCAAGACGGCTTGCGCGGAGAGGCCCGAATAAGAAATAGCCAGTGACGAGAAGTCGTTTCGCACGTATTGCGAAAGCGAGGATTCTTCATTGAGCTTGAGGAGGACCGCCGAAAACTCAAGGACTCTGCACGATTTGTGGGAGGAAGCTATTTTGCCGGTGGCGCTGTCCAACACGGCGCCCATATCGTGGCACTGTTCTCCAACTCGGGGCGAAGAACACGTCTTTGCGGCGCAGAGAGGCGCGCAAATGGGGGCAATCAGCATCGCCAGCACGGTCACGAGCGCAAGCGCGGCTGTCTTCCGCGAAACTTTCGCGGAAATTTTCTGCGTTGGAGATCTTCGCGGCATGCTCAAATTCAACGCTACGCGACGGCGGTGCATCCGTCAACTGCGGTTATTGGGTTAATTTTCGCGACCTCGCCGGTCTTTGCGATGGTGAAAAGGTACTCGATCTTGGGGGCGGCCACTCCATGCTCGTGCAACAAAGGGCGAAGCTCGACTTCGGTGCCGTACCTTGTCGTTCTGAAGTAGTGTTTCTGTTCTTTCTTGTCGAGGTCAAAAAAACCCAACTCAAAAAATGTCGGGTATTCTTTGTCGGCCATGCGAAGCGTAATTTGTTCGATCACTGCATCCTCTGGTGGGACCGGGGAGGTTTGAACTCCCAACCTAGAGTTTAGGAAACTCTCGCTCTATCCATTTGAGCTACGGCCCCGCGATAAGATTTTATCACGACTGCTACTGAACCAGATTACACGCATTTGTGCGCAAAAACTATACCTAATTGGTACCTAAAACTACGAATATCATGCTTCCAACATTCACTTAAAGCCGTTTGCAGGAGCTTGCAAGAGTCCAGCCCGGACTGCTACGTCCAGCGTGACCGCCGGTGGTATTCCCCGCCGCCCCAACCGCCGAGATCAACGACCACGGCGATCACAAGAATAATCAAATTGATGCCCTGCAGCGGCGTCCGTGTATTCACCATCCACGCGTAAACAAGAGTCGTGAGGGGCAGAAAGATGAATCCAAGCAGCGGCAAAAGCAGCCCGTGATAGGCGCGCTGAAGATAATTTGACGTCAGAAAGATCACTGCCAGCGCGATTCTGGGAAATGCCAAAAGCAAAATGACGATGAGACACGGCACCTGGAAATCGCTCCATTCTGCTTCGCACTTCGTTCGCTGGAGTGTGGATCGTTTAGAATTTTGGAAAGGACGCTCCGTCCCAGCCCGGTCGCCTCATATTTCCATGAAGCGTTTACAGAGCGTCCTAGGGTGTCGAGGCAATGACAAAGACATCGTGCCAAAGAGCGATTTAAGCGTACATCGGGTGAAAACTGTATAAATCAAAGCCCGAAGATTAGTGAAGAATCGTATTGCGGTATTAATGACCAGCCGAACTAAACTGCTTTAGCGTCCTCGCGGCGGAGCTCGCCGCACAGTTTTCTGCGAACCACCCGCGATCAACCCTGCGGTTGCCCCGGCGTCGGATTATCAGGCTTCAACCCTGGCGCAACCCTATTCAGGCCCAAGCTCTTGAAAATGGTCGGCCAGTATTCTTTAAGTACGTTGTTGGCGGCGCTGAACCCGATGCGGATCCCAAAGCGCTCAAGGGTCTTTCCAACATGGCGCTCCGCATAAGGAAGGTAGGAGTTCGCCAAGCCTTCCGCGGCCAACTGGCCAGTTGTTCCCCACCAGTTGAATGTATCGCCTCCACTATCCTTGCGCGTCACGACGACGCGGCTTATCGCGTATCCCAAACGCTTCCGAAAGCTTCCTTCGACCCGCGGAAAGTATCGAGGATCTTCATGAAGCATGGATGCCACGATAAACGTTCCAAAGAAATTGCTCGAAGCGCCCGTGCCCATCGAGGAGCCAAAGCGGTCTGCGAAACCTGTACCGCCCTGGCCGTAGCCTGGAAATCGATCCATGGCCTGAGTGACCCCAGCCGACGCCAGCGAGCCCAATAGCTGGGGCGGGGAAATACTCTTGGTTAGAAACAGCTCAAATTTTTCCTTGGTGGTCAGCGGGCCCGGAGTGGTGGCCAGTTCGGGATAGAAAAAAGACCTTCGGGCGATCAGTCCGATCGGTCCTGGCGGGCCCTTTTTTTCTTGTGGATCGGCCGCAGCCTGGTCCTGCTTCGGCGTGGGATTATCGGGTAGTTCGGTGCGAGGCTCTGTGGCAAGTTCCGTGCCAAGCCCCGTGCGAGGTTCGACCGCCGATGGTCCTTGCTGCGCCGCTGCCGCACGGCCTGCGAAAAGGGTGAGTATTGCCACAATTAAAGGGGTATTCCGGCGTCTCATGGTCGCCATATTAGCACGTGCTGTTCGATGCAAGCCGACATGCATTGGCAACACTTTTTTTTTCGGCGAATCAAATGGCGCTCGCCTGCACCTAAGTTGGCGCTGCGCTTCGCTCAGGCTTTTCTCCCGTGCTATCATCCCCCGCGTTTCCCCTCGTCTATCCTCCCGACCTGGAGATTGCCATGAACCGCACGCTGCGCATTGTTCTTGTTGTTGGCGCCGTTCTCGTCCTTATTATTGGCCTAGCCCCGTATCTGATCCCGGTGAACGAGTTCCGCCCCAAAATTGAAGAGAAAGCTTCGCAGGCTCTCGGACGCAAAGTGGAGCTGGGCAAGCTCAGCCTTTCCCTTTTCGGCGGCTCGCTCTCCGCGGAAAGCGTTTCCATTGGCGACGATCCCAACTTCAGCGGCGAGCCTTTTCTGACCGCCAAATCGCTGAAAGTCGGCGTCGAGATTTTTCCGCTCGTCTTCAGCAGGACTCTCAAGGTCACCGGCATCGCCATTGAAAATCCCGATGTCACGATGCTTCACAATCCAACCGGCCGATGGAACTATTCCACACTCGGCGGTGCTGCTGCCAAGTCCGCACAAAAGCCTGCGGCAGGCGCTTCCACTCCTCCCGCCGATCTTGCCGTCGACAAATTCACGCTCGAGGACGGCCGCATCACGATTGGCTCAACCAATTCGCTGAAGCGCAGCACCTACGATCATTTGAATATTGTCGTTTCCCATTTTTCGACGGCGTCCAAATTTCCCGTCACCGGCAGCGCCGACCTTCCCGGGGGCGGAAAATTCCATCTCGACGGAACCGCTGGGCCCATCGACCAGCACGATGCTTCGTTAACTCCCCTCGATGCCAAACTGAATGTCAGCGGCCTGGATATCGCTGCCAGCGGATTCCTCGATCCGTCCGGCGGTCTTGCGGGGCTGGTTGATCTCGACGCCCATCTCGGCTCGCAAAATGGCGAAGTCGAGACAAAAGGCACCGTAAAGCTGTCGAAGGCTTTGCTCGTTGCCGGCGGATCTCCCGCGGGCGTTCCCGTTACGGTGGATTTCGACACGAAATACGATGTGCGCAAGAACACCGGTATTTTGAATCCGTCGACACTGAAAATCGGCAGCGCCGCCGCGCATCTCCACGGTGCGTACGAGACGGGCGGCGAAGCCACCGTCGTAAATATCAAGCTCGATGCAAAAGACATGCCGGCCAAAGACCTTGAAGCTTTTCTCCCGGCGCTCGGCATCCATCTTCCGAATGGCGCTTCGCTTACAGCGGGCACGCTCGACGCGAGCATGACCCTCGCTGGTCCCACGAACAAACTCGTCACCACGGGCAGCGTTGGCTTTTTCAACGGAAAGCTATCCGGCTTCGATCTCGGCTCCATGATGTCCGGCGTCGGCTCGCTCGCCGGTATAAAAAGCGGTAAAGATTTGGAGATTGAAAAGCTGACCACGAATCTCCGCATGGCGCCCGATGGTCTGAAAGCAGATGATCTCGTGGCTGTTCTTCCTTCCGTCGGCGATCTGAACGGCGCCGGCACGGTGGACTCGAAAAATAATCTCGATTTCAAAATGGCCGCCAGGCTCACCAGCGCTCTGGGTGATGTTGCGAGCCCGGTTTCCAGCGTGGGCGGAGTCTTGGGCAAAGCCACAGGCGGGGGAGGCGGTTGCAAGAGCGGCACGACGGTGCCCTTCCAGATTCAGGGCACGACAGCCAATCCGAAATTCATTCCGGACGTTGGAGGCCTGGCGGCAGGAATGTTCAAATCGCAAGCTGGTTGTGTCGGCAGCGTGGGTAAGAGTGCGGCAAAGGATGTGGCCAAAGCCCCGGTTGGCGCAGCGAAATCGGTCGGCGGACTCTTCAAAAAGAAGCAGCCCTGAGTTATTGAAACAGAACTCGCGATTTATAGTGAGTCATTCATAGCGGAGCGCAACCATAGGATCGACTTGCGTGGCGCGGCGGGCGGGGAGGTAGCAGGCCAGCAACGCGGCGGCAAGGAGAACGGCGGCGACCATGCTGAACGCGAGCGGGTCCATTGCCGTGACGCCATACAAAATGGAATTCATGGTGCGGCCGACAAAGTATGTGCCGCCGAGGCCGAGGAACAATCCTGCGAGGGCAAGCAGCATGCCTTCGCCCAATACCATGACCAGTACGTCTTTCGAACCGGCGCCGAGCGCCATTCGCAATCCGATTTCGTGGGTTCGTTGGGCCACCACGAAGGACATCACCCCATAAATGCCGATGGCGGCGAGGAGCAACGCTACTCCGGCAAATCCCGCGAAGAGAAGCATAGCGAAGCGATCGTCAGCGAGCCATTCATCGAGGGCTTGGTCCATTGTAATGACGTGGTCCAACGCAGAGTCCGGGTCGACAGAGTGAACCGCCGCGGCAATGCTGTTCGAAAGGTTGGCGGGCTCTACGGCCGTGCGCGCGGAAATGCGCACATAGGGCAGTGGGCTCTGCCAGAACGGCACATCGATCTCGGGAGCATCTTCGCGACGCGTGCGGCGATTACGCGCATCGTGAAATACGCCGACAATTTGCCACTCCACGGGAGGGCCCATGGTGCTCATATCCAGTTGGCGCACGACAATGCGCTGGGCCAGCGGATCGACATTTTGCAGATATTCTTTGACGAACGTTTCGTTAACCATGGCGACGCGCATGGCGCCTGCATTGTCCTGGTCTGTAAAGTCCCTGCCTTTCAGAATTCGAATGCCGAAGGTCTGGAAATAGCCGGGTGAAACCATCTGGAATCTGGCTCCCGGTTTGGAGGCCGAGTCGTCGGTTGGCCGGCCCGCGATGCTAAACTCCATTCCCCACCAACTGCCGCCGACAACCGGGGCACTCGTGGAAAGGGATGCGGAGGTCACGCCAGGCACGCTGGAAACTCTTTCGAGCATCTGACGGTAGAAGGCGACCATCCGTTCGTTGTTCGGAAAGCGGTCAAACTGGGTGGGCAGCGTGAAGGTGAGGATGTGATCTTCTCGAAAGCCCAGATCGATTCGAGCCAGTTTCCAGAAGCTGTGAATCGCAAGTCCCGCGCCTGCAAGCAGCGTCAGTGCAAGCGCGAACTCAATCACGACAAGTCCGCGCCGCAAGCCGTGCCGCCCCGCGTTTGAAGCGGATCGTCCGCCTTCCTTTAACGCGCCGCTCAAATTGCCGTGCGAAATCTGCCAAGCGGGCGCGGAACCGCACAGCACGCCGGCAAAGATGGCTGCCGCAAGACTGAAGAGAAGCACCGGCATGTTCAATCGGATGTCCGACTCGGTGGGCACGGAAAATTGCGGGAGCAAATTGACGATTACTTGCAACAACGCTCCTGCGAGCGCGACGCCGAGGACTCCCCCGATGAGTGCGAGCACCAGACTCTCTGTCAAAAATTGTGAAAACAGGCGGAAACGCGTGGCCCCCAGCGACAGACGCAATGCGGCCTCTTTCATTCGAACCGTTCCCCGGGAGAGCAGCAGATTCGCAACGTTCACACACGCGATCAAAAGCACAAATCCTACGGCGCCCATCAATAGCCATAAAGCTCGGATGGTGTCGCGGCTGGTGAAGTCATTCTTCAAGGGTTCCACGAGAGCACCGACGCCCTTGTTGGAAGATGGATAGTTCCCAGCGATATGTTTTGCGACACGGTCCATGTCCGCGTTGGCTTGTGCCAAGGTGACGCCGGGTTTTAGACGGCCCATCACCGTCATCCAGTGGCGTTCGTGGGTGATCTGGTCGGGGCGCAACGCCATCGGCACAAAGAGAGGCGCTTCATAGCGGTCCGGCATGCCCGCGGCGAGCACGCCAACTACGGTGTAAAGTTCCGAGTTGAGGCGGACCTGACGCCCTAGAATATTTTTGTCGCTGCCGAAGCGTTGCTGCCAAAGCCGATGAGTAATGATCATCACATGATTTTTGCCGAGCTCCGCCTCCTCCGGTGCGAAGTCGCGCCCCATCTGCATGGGGATTCCCTGCATATCGAAAAATCCCGGGGTCATGATGCGTGTTTGAAGCGCCTCAGGATGATCGCTGACGGAAAGACTGAAGGTGGCTTCGTCCCAAGCGACGAGGTTTTGAAATACGGCGCTTTGTTTTTTCCAGTCAAAGAAGTCGCCGGGGGAGACGACGTTTCTGTCTCCATCCATTTTCAGCCAGACCATCACGAGTTGTTCGGGGTGCGGCATGGGAAGAGGAGCGAGCAGAGCTCCGTACACGACGCTGAAGATGGCGGTGCTCGCGCCGATGCCGAGAGCGAGCGTAAGGATAGCGACCGTGGTGAAGCCGGGAGATTTGCGAAGGATGCGCAGGCCATGGCGGACGTCCCGAAGTAGAGATTCGAGAATGGGAAGGCTGCGGCGGTCGCGGTAGCTCTCTTTTGTTTGCTCGAGGCCGCCAAGTTTGATGAGTGCCTGGCGGCGGGCTTGTTCGGGGCTCATGCCTGCACGGAGATTATCTTCGATGTGTAGCGCGAGATGCGATTCCATTTCGGCGGAGAGGTCGCGCTCGCGGCGCTGCTTGCGGAAAGCGTCGCCGAGCCGCAGGAACCATGCACGCAGGTTTCTCAAGTGCGCTCCCTTTCCGGCAGCACCGATTCCGGACCCACTAAACGACGCAACACGCGCCTGGGGAGATCACTCATAACGTAACGCCGCCATAGGATCGACGCGCATGGCGCGGCGGGCGGGAATGAAGCTTGCCAGGACGAGAACGGCCAGCAACAGAATGCACGCCGCCGCCATAGAAACCGGATCATAGATACTGACGCCGTAGAGCATTCCGGTGTGCTCGTAAGGTACGAGATAAAGGGAGCTTCCCAGAATGCGTCCAAGAGCGAGCGATGTGCCGACGCCAAAAAGCAAGCCGAGGGCTCCCGCAAAGAGCGCCCGGCTGATTGCGTTGCGAAGGATTCGGACTGGGGTTGCGCCGAGAGCGACGCGTATTCCAAATTCCTGCGTGCGCTGTTGCACGAAATACGCGACAGTGCCGAAAATGCCGACGGAAACGAGCGCCAGTGCGACGGCGGCCAGGCAGGCGACAAGGATCAGATTGAAGCGCGAGCCGCGCATGGAATCGCCGATCAGTTGGTCTACCGTTTTTATGTCGAAGAGCACCTGGTTTTTATCCAGCGAATGGACGGCGCTGCGAATTGCGCCCACGAGAGCGCCGCGCGGAAGATTGGAAGAAACGACGAAGTTGACGGCTGAGTCCGGATGCTGCGAAAAAGGAACGTAAATAGTGTCGAAAGGGGTCTCGATCGGGCCGAACTCCTGCGTATTCTCCGCAACGCCGACAATTTGAACTGGGGCTTCGGCGGGAACATCCCGGCGCTCGTCGGCAACAAAGTCGAGGATTTTCCCAAGAGGATCTTCGCTGCCGAACAAAGTGTGCACCGCGTTCCGATTGAGGATGGCGACGCGCGGCGAAGTTGCGCTATCGCTGGAATCCACATTGCGCCCGGCGAGCAGGCGCATTTGGAGAACTTCAAAAAAACGGGGGCCGACCGCGTAAACGAAGACGCTTGTTCCGTGCTTATTCGGAAGGGGCCGTCCAGCCACGGCTACAGTGTTGAACAGACCCGAGCCACTGAGAGGGATACTGCTCCCGAAAGTTACGTCCTGAACGCCAGGAAGTCCGCGGATTTCGTCGGTCAAACTGCGATAGTAGAGCCGCTGCTGGTCGGGTTGTGCGTACTTTGTGCCGCGCAGATTAATTCGAAACGTTAGCGCGCCGGGAGCGTCAAAGCCGCGAGGCGCTTGTTGCTCGCGAAGAAAGCTGGAGAGAAAGAGCCCTGCGCCGAAGAGCAGCACTAATGCCAGGGATACTTCGACCGCGATCAGCAGGTTGCGGGTGCGATGCTGGCTGTGTCCCGCGGAAAGCCCGCTCGCGCCCTTGCGCAGCGTTTCGTTGACGTCTACGCGCGATGAAAAAAGCGCCGGTAAAACTCCCATCAGCAGAGAAGAGAAAATGGAAAGACCCAAAACAAAGAGAAGTACGCGTATATCGAGGTAAGTGTCGGTGTTGCGGGGGAGCGCATCTTCGCTCCAAAAGGCAGCGAATGCGCCGGAGGCCCAGAGGCCAAGCAAGGTGCCGGCCCCTCCTCCGGCGAAGGCGAGCAGCAGACTTTCGGCCAGCGACTGCCGAATGAGAGTCGCCCGGCTTGCCCCCAGCGTGGCGCGCAGAGCAAATTCGCGGCTACGAGCCAAGCCGCGCGCGAGCAGAAGGCCCGCGTTGTTGACGCAAGCGATCAGCAGCACGAGTAGAATCGCGCCGGCGAAAAAATAGAGAGAACGCGCACTGCCCTGCGTCCACGTCACGCGTAGGTTGGTGACGGCGGCGACGTCTTCCGATTTCACTCCTTCGGCTTGCATTTGACGCTGGAGAATGCCATCGAGTTCAAGGCGTGCGTTCTCGGCGGTTGCGCCAGCAGCGAGCCTGCCAATAACGTAGAGGCCGCGCCCAAGTTTTGCCGGGGGGGCCATCGCGATGGGCACATAGATCGCCGGCTCGGGGATGAACTCAAACCGCAAGCGAGCCGGAGCGATGCCCACGACAACGTACGACTCGCCATCGATGCGAATCGGCTTGCCGATTATGTCCGGGTCGGAAGCGAAACGGGTGCGCCACAATGCGTTGCTAAGGATGGCCACGTGATCGGCGCCCGTTTTTTCTTCTTCGGGCAAGAAATTGCGTCCGCGTTCGACCGGAACATCCAGTGTCCTGAAAACCGAAGCCGTCAGCTGCATAACGAACACACGCTCGGACGTGCCGCCGGCGGCGAGGTTGCGATTTGCCGGGTAGTTGTATGCGCCAAGACTGGAGAATTGATGATTTTGCGCGGCCCAAGCAAGGTAGACCGAGTTGGGCATTACATCCCATTGGCGATGATTGTCGCGAAGAACGGTGTGCGCATCCACAAGCCGCTCGGAATCGGGGAAGGGGAGAGGGCGCCAGAGTTGCGACTCGAGGACGCTGAAGATGGCGGTGTTCGCACCGATGCCGACAGCGAGCGTGAAAACCACGACAAAGGTGAAGCAGAGATTTTTGCGCAGCATCCGGAAGGCGAAACGCAAGTCCCGCAAGAAAGTTTCGAGGAGCGGCAATCCGCTGCGATCGCGATAGCTTTCTTTCGTTTGCTCCATGCCGCCGAGCTTCATCATGGCTTCCCGCCTTGCCTGCTCTTGGGACATGCCCGCGCGCAGGTTGTCTTCGATGTGCATCGCAAGGTGGCTTTCCATTTCCGCGGAAAAATCCCTTTCGCGGTCGGACCTCTGGAACCGCCTCGCGACGCGCACAAGCAAAGCGCGGATGCGCCGTCCGATCATGACCTGTGCAAACCGCCCTTCTTCAAAATATTTCCCCTTGGCACAAGTTCACTCATACCGCAGCGCGACAATCGGATCGACCGATGCGGCCCGTCGTGCCGGCACGGCACTTGCCACCAGGGCCACGAAAACCACTCCGAGCAATGCGCACATAAACGAGAAAGCGTCGCCGGGAGCCACTCCGAACAGCATTGCACGCATCCAGTGCGCCCCTCCAGTTGCCAACGGCAGACCCACCCCGATACCTATCGCGCTCACCAGCAAGCTCTCCTCCAACACCATCCACAGCACGCGCGAACGCTGCGCTCCCAGCGCCATCCGCACGCCGATTTCCGATGTTCGCCGGCTCACGCGATAAGCGAGCGTGCCATACAAGCCCGTAGCTACGAGCAACGCCGCAAGGAGGCCGAAGAACATCGCCAGGCGCGCGAAAAGCCGAGGCTGCGAAAAGGATTCGTCGAAGACGGCGCGCTGTGTCAAGGGCTTCTGCATCGGCAGGTTGGGATCCATCTCGCGCAAGGCAACACGCAGGTTCGGAATCAACGCCAGAGGATCGCCGGAGGTGTGGACCTCCACTTCCATATCGGAAACTGAGCTTCGTTGAGAAAAAGGGAAATAGAGGACGGGCCGCGCTCTCTCGCCGACCGTCGTGTACTTGCTGTCCGCGGCGACGCCCACAATCGTGAACGGACCTTCGGCTTCCACTCCGCCAACGATGTGGCCCAAGGGCGAATTCGCGGGGAAAAAACGCTTGGCAAACGTTTCGTTGACGACGACGACCCTTGGCGCCTGGCGGCCGTCGGCATCCGTGATGTCGCGTCCTTCCAGCAATGGAACGCCGAGCGTATGCAGAAAATCGGGCCCTACGTCGTTCGAACGCATCCCGATTTGTTCCCACGAGCCCGAAGGCTTTACGCCATCGATGGAATAAACATTGTTGTCGCTCCAGCCGGAGCCCAGGCGGTTTCCGAGTAGCGTGACGAACTCCACACCGGGTACCGCCCGCATTCGCTGGACCAGCCTCTGGTAGAAGAGCGTCTTCTCGTCGTCGTTGTGCGTGTTCAGCGGGCTAGTGCCAAATACCAGCAAACCCTGCGTACGCAGGCCGAGCGGAAGTGTTTCGTAATTTCGCAGCGAGCGCACTAGCAGCCCCGCGCCCAGCAGCAAAGTCAAACACAGCGCCATCTGCGCCGCCACGAGCAACTTGCCCGCCCAGGAACTCCGTTTGCTTCGTTGAGATGGTGCGTTGGACGTCTTCAGCGTGGCATTCGCGGAGGCGCTCAGCACGTTGCGCAGCGGCGCCAAGCCGAAAACGACGGCGCAGGCGAGCGAAATTCCGAACGTGAACAGCAGTACGCTGCGGTCCAGCGAAAAGGGAAGCTCGATCTGTGACCATGCAGCCAGCGCGCTGCTGGCCGAGACCGCGAAAAACCAGCCCAGCAAGGCTCCCGCGCCGACCAGCAGCAAACTCTCTGCGAGTAACTGGCGTAGCAGGCGCCCCGTCCCCGCGCCCAGAGAAATGCGCACGGCAAATTCGCGCTGGCGGGCGGAGTTGCGCGCCACCAGCAGCATGGCCACGTTGGTACACGCGATGAGGAGCACCAGCGCAACCATGGCCATCAACACTTCAATCGGCTGCTCGTATTGGTCGCGCACCACCTGGATGCCTCGCGCGGGCACCAGTGCCAGCAGCGGCTTGAAGTTTTTCGGATCCGCATCGGGGACGCCAATCCACGCGGCTCGTTGAAACGGCGGATCGAGAATAACCAGTGCTTGCGGCAAGGAAACGCCGGGCTGCAGCCTCCCGATCAGCCTGAGGCACCACCATTTGGGCGTGCCATACAAAGTGTTCATCGAGGGCGGATTGCCCCAGGCGTTCAGCTCCGGCCGGTTTTGCAGCGGAATCCACAGATCGGTGGCATTCCCGCGATCCAGTCCATAGAAGCCCGGCCCTGCCACCCCAACGATGGTGATCGGCACGCTCTTGACGTAAATCGTCTGGCCGATAGCGGAGTTCTTGCTCCCGAAGCGCGCCGTCCAGTAAGCATAACTGAGCACCGCGATCGGCGCGTGCCCGCGCTCGTCTTCGAAGGCAAAACCACGGCCGAGAGAAAATCCGGCGCCCAGTCCCGAAAAAAAATTTCCGCTGACCATGTCCACTGCGGCCTCTTCCGGATCCTGCCCGATACGGACAGGCGTTTTCCCGGCCGCCAGCGGAACGTACGCCATCAGGTCCGAAAACGCGTTGCGCTCCTGGCGAAGGGCTTCAAATTCAGGGTCCGAAAAGGACGTGTCGCCGTCGCCCGTGTTCCATGCACCCGGAGGCTGATCGTTGGGCAGCGTCAGATGCACCAGTTGTTCCGGATGAGGCAGCGGCAGGTTGCGCAGCAGGACGCTGTTCATCACGCTGAACATCGCCGTGTTGCCTCCAATGCCCAGCGCCAGCGTCAATATCGCGACAAGAGTGAAGCCAGGATTCTTGCGCAGCAGACGAAAGGCGTAGCGGCAGTCCTGAACCGTGGTTTCCAGAATTGGCAGTCCGCGCCGCTCGCGATATTTCTCGTTCGTTTGTTCCACGCCGCCGAGCTTCATTATGGCTTCCCGCCTCGCCTGCTCTTTGGACATACCCGCGCGCAGGTTGTCTTCGATGTGCATCGCAAGATGGCTTTCCATTTCCGCGGAGAATTCAGCGTCGCGCACTTTTTTGTTGAAGGCGCCGCCCAGCCGTGAAAACAATGCCCGCAACCGCCTCATAAAGCCCTCCGTAAATCCGGCTAAGATCTTTCTTCGCCGGGGGCGAGGAACCGCGCCAGGATCGCGGTGGTCTGCTCCCAATCGCGTTCTTCTTTATTCAGCTGTTTTCGCCCGGCGCGGGTTAGTTTGTAATATTTCGCTTTGCGGTTGTTGTCCGACACGCCCCACTCCGAGCTGATGTAGCCTTCCTGTTCCAGCTTTAGCAGCGCGGGGTACAAAGTGCCGTAGTTCACAATGAGCAAGTCCCCGCTGGTCTGCTCGATTCGGCGCGCAATCCCGTAGCCGTGCAACGGGCCCATCGCTTGCAGCGTTTTTAGCACCATCAGAGCAAGCGTTCCCTGCCAAACATCTTTCTTTTCGCCCATCGCGTTCACTGCTCCTTTGCGGAGTCCAATCCAGAGGTGTCCACCGGCCGCACAGGAGTCGCGGCTCTGCCTCCTATGGGAAACCCATACTGAACGTGCCACAATTCCTATGGGATGGCAATAGAAGAGACGAAAGTCCTCGCCATTTGTTTCATATCTTTTCACCATTTTTTGATTGCCGGCCGTGAGGAGCGTGCTTTGCCAGCAAGACCTCGCCCGCCTGTGCGGCTTGGCTTGACGGACTGATTTGAGGGACCTATTTTGACGGACCTAAGGGTCCGCCACTACCTGTCTTGACTCTTCTGCAACTTCTGACTAGCCTCATGCGTCTACTTCTGCAGACGGTTAGGGGTGGTGTTTCCCATCTTTTCCCAAAAAGGAGCTTGCATGCGTTCTGTCCTTGAGCGCCGGTGCCTCTTTACACTCGCGTTTTTCGTAATTCTCCTTGCTCTTCTCGCGAGCGCGCCCCGCGGTGTGGCGCAAGGCGGTGAGCCGCAATATTTCGCGATTCGTGGCGCCAGAGTCGTTCCAGTTTCCGGTCCGCCCGTGGAAAACGCCACCGTCGTCGTCGCCCGGGGAATCATCACAGCCATTGGCAAGGATGTGGCCATTCCACCCGACGCCTGGATCATCGAAGGCAAGGGTCTGACTGTTTATCCAGGCTTGTTTGACGCATTTACGGATGTCGGGATTCCTGCCGCAGCCGCAGGTCCTGGCGCAGGCGAATCCACCGGCCCGCGCCGTGGCGGCGAAGTCACCTCCCGTGGCCCTGAAGATCGTCCTTCGACCACGCCGTGGCGCAGCGCCGCGGACGAAGTCAGCTTTAGTGACAAGCGCGTCGAATCCTGGCGCAACGGCGGCTTCACCACGGTCGTGTCCTCTCCCAAGGGCGGCATGCTTCCGGGCCAAGCTGCGGTGCTCGATCTTGGAGGCGAACGCGCCAGCGACATGGTTGTCAAAACGCCGGTGGCCATTCCGCTTTCTTTCCAACCCGGCGGCGGCTTCGGAAATTTTCCGGGCTCCCTGATGGGCGCCCTCGCCTACATTCACCAGGTTTTGATTGACACGGACTGGACCGCCCACGCGCAAGCCGCATACGAAAAAAATCCCAAAGGCGTTTCCCGCCCGCGTTACGACCGCACGGAAGCCGTCCTCGGCGAAGCCCTCGAGGACCACGCTTTGGTTCTGATCCCCGCGAATAATTCGGTCCAACTTCGCCGCGCCCTTGTACTTGCCGACGCCTGGCAGGTGGATAGCTGGGATATGGATTGCGTTATTTATGGCGGGCAGATGGCTTACGAAGTCGCGCCTGAAATTGCTGAGCGGAAAATTCCCGTGCTCGTCAATCTCAAATGGGCGGAAGCGGAAAAAGACGCCGACCCCGACGACGAGCCGTCACTGCGTACGCTTCGCTTCCGCGACAAAGCGCCCTCATCTCCGGCGGCTCTCGCCAAAGCGGGCGTCAAGTTTGGCTTTTACTCTGGCGGTATTACGGCCCCGAAAGACATCCTCAAGGCGGCAAAGAAATCAATTGACGCGGGCCTTGCACCGGACGCTGCGCTTCGCGCGCTGACTCTTTCCCCAGCGGAGATTTACGGTGTTGCCGATCGTCTTGGATCCATCGAATCCGGCAAAATCGCCAATCTCGTTGTGGCCGACGGCGACCTCTTTGAAGAGAAAACCAAAATCAAACTGGTCTTCGTGGATGGACGCAGATATGAAATTCACGAGCCGGAGAAGCCCAAAGATCCTCCAAAAGGGAACATGACCGGTAAGTGGAAGCTCTCCTACACCACACCTGAAGGCGCTGAGGAATCCACGCTGGATGTGGAAATGGCTGCCGACGGTTCGCTCTCCGGAACCACCACCAGCAAGCGCGGCACAACCACCATCATCAGCGGCTACCTGAGCGGCGACAAGTTCAGCTACACGATCAACATCCCCATCGAAGGCAATGCCACCGACGTCGTGTTCTCAGGGACGTTTGACGGCACGACTCTCAAAGGCAGCATTGACGTTCTCGGCTACTCAATCGAATTCACCGGCGTCAAGCCGACGGCGAATTCCTCAAACACAGCGGCGTCCGTTACGCGGAGCCAAATCAAAAATGACTCACACGTCGCCGGAGGTGCCCTGTGAAAATTTCATGGACATTGTTTAGCACACGTCGCTGCACAGCCATGCTTTGCGCACTTGCCTTACTGGCGCTCCCACGCACTTCCGGCGCAGCAACGCCGCCCGCGCGTGCGCCCGAAGCAGCCCCCGTTATCCTCATCCAAAACGCCACCATCCTCACCGTCTCTCACGGCACCATCGAGCACGGCTCCGTCCTTATTAAGGATGGCAAAATCGCTGAAGTCGGCACCTCCATCAAAGCCCCGAAAGATGCGCAGGTCTTCGACGCCGCGGGCCAATATGTAATCCCCGGCATCGTCGATTGTCACTCCCACATCGCCGTGGACGGCAGCGTCAACGAGGGCAGTATCTCCGTTTCCTCCATCGTCAACATAGCCGAAGTCCTCAATCCCGATGACATTAATATCTACCGCGATCTCGCCGGCGGCGTAACGGTCGCCAATGTCCTCCATGGCTCCGCCAACTCCATCGGTGGACAAACCGTCGTCATCAAGCTGCGCTGGGGTCAGCCCGCTGCGAAGCTCCCCTTCGAAGGCGCGCTCCCCGGCATCAAGTTCGCTCTCGGCGAAAATCCCAAGCGCTCCAATTTCAGCATTCCCGGCGGGACGCCGCGCTATCCCACGACGCGCATGGGCGTCGAAGAGACCATTCGCGCCGCTTTCACCGAAGCTCGTGATTACCAGCAAGCCTGGGCCGAATACGACAAACGCTCCGCTGCCGGCGACAAAAACGCCGTAGCACCGCGCCGCGACCTGCGCCTCGATCCGCTTGTCGAAGTTCTTCAGGGCAAGCGCTACGTCCACGCTCACTGCTACCGGGAGGACGAAATCCTGATGCTCCTCCGTGTGGCAAAAGAATTCGGCTTCAAAGTCCGCACCCTTCAGCACGTCCTGGAAGGCTACAAAGTCGCTGACGAAATCGCCGCGGCCGGGGCCGGCGCATCCACTTTCTCCGATTGGTGGGCCTACAAAGTGGAAGCCTACGATGCCATCCCCTATAACGCGGCCTTGATGACCCACCGCGGCGTAATCGTCTCCGTGAATTCCGACGACGCCGAAGAAGCCACGCATCTCAATCAGGAAGCTGCCAAGACCATCAAGTACGGCGGCCTCACGCATGACGAAGCGCTCAAGCTCGTCACGATCAATCCGGCGATCCAGCTCGGCATTGACAATCGCGTCGGCTCCATTGACGTCGGCAAGGACGCCGACCTGGTCATTTACAACCACGACCCGCTCAGCGCCTATGCTGTCGTCCAGAAAACGCTCATTGATGGCCGCGTCTATTTCGATCGCCAGCGCGACATTTCCGAACGCGCAGGCCTTGAAAAAGAAAAGAAAGCTCTGATAGCCAAAGAAAAGAAGGCCGGGGAGAAGAAGCCAGACGCCACCATCGAAATGGGTAAACGGCCAGGCGCGAAGCCGGACGAAAAGAAATCCGAGGACAAACCCAAACCGCAAGGAGATGCCGTCACAGGAGGTGCTCTGTGAAGCGCCTGAAATGGATTGAGCTTTCTGTCGCCAGCGCGGCTGCCGCTTGCAGTTTTTTTCTGGGTGCTTCGGCGCAAGCGCAGACGCCCACAACCTACGCCTTGACCCACGCAAAAATCTTCACCTTGGCAGGAGCTCCCATAGAAGACGGCACGCTCGTTATTCGTGACGGCAAAATCGCCGCCGTCGGCCCAAACCTGGAAGTCCCTTCGGGCGCGCAAGTCATCGACGCGAAGGGCCTCCAAATCTATCCCGGCCTCTTCGACCCTCTAACGCAAATGGGCTTAAGCGAAATCTCTGCCGTAAACGCGACAGTGGACTCTTCCGAAACTGGCGCTTACAACCCCGACGTCGTGGCAGCCACAGCTGTGTTTCCGTCCAGCGAACACATTCCGGTCACGCGCGCCGCGGGCATCACCGAAGTTCTCGTAGCTCCAGGCAGCGGCGGCTTCGATTTCAGCGGCTCGCGCGGCGTCATCGGCGGCCAGGCCTCCGCCATCCATCTCGCTGGCTGGACCATCAACGAAATGCTGATTAAAAGATCCGTCGCCATGGTCCTGACGTGGCCCACAATTCAAACCGCCTCATTCGACGTCGCCACATTCTCCCGGAAAGACAAGCCGTTTACCGAGGCCAAGCAGGACTATGAAAAGCAAGTCAACGAACTGACCGACTATCTCGACCGCGCCCGCCACTACGCCCAGGCCATGGGGCACGGCGGCCCGTCCGATTTCCAACGCGATGTCAAACTCGAAGCCCTGGCTCCTGTCGTCCGTGGCCAGCTCCCGCTTCTCATCTTCGCCGATCGCGCCCGCGACATCCGCAACGCCGTCGAATACTGCGACAAGCAAAAACTAAGAATGATTCTCGCCGGCGGCGGGGAAGCTTACAAAGTGAAGGATCTTCTCCGCTCTAAAGGAATTCCCGTAATCCTCCGTCCCACTCTGACGCTGCCCGAGGAAGAAGATGACGCCTACGATAGTCTTCTCACGCAACCTGCCGAACTTGCTGCGGCTGGCGTCAAGTTCGCTTTCGGCAGCTTCGACAATTCCTTCGCGCGCCGTCTCGGCCAGCAAGCCGCCAACGCGGTAGCCTACGGCTTGCCTTACGAGGAAGCCCTGAAAGCCGTAACCCTCTACCCCGCGCAAATTCTGGGCGTGTCGGATCAAGTCGGCACGCTGGAAACTGGAAAGGTAGCCAACATCATCGTCACGAATGGAGACCCGCTCGAACTCACAACCGACGTGAAGTTCCTCTTCATCAAGGGCCAGCAAACTTCCCTCGACAACCGTCATCTACGCCTGTACGAAAAATATTCAAACCGACCCAAACCCACGACCGGCGCAAACTAGGTCGGACGGTATTCGCCAAATCATGGCTGGGGCGCGACACGGTTGCGCACCGAAACGCCTGGGCCTAATACGGTCCTCGTCCACTTTTTCTTCGTAGAGGCTGGGCTTGTTTCGACGCTACGGCTGCGGCCCTTATCTCCCCGCCCCTCCAGAAACGATCCATCGCACGATCCGTCAGACTCATATAGACTTTCCGCGCCAAGGGAGAACGACACCATGAAACTCTTCCAAGACCTCCGTTACGCCTTTCGCCTTCTAACCAAATCCCCCGCCTTCTCCCTAATCGCCATTCTCACGCTTGCGTTCGGCATCGGTGCCAACACTGCCATTTTTACTGTGGTCAACGCCGTCTTACTTCGTCCTCTGCCGTTCAAAGATCCTTCTCGTTTGGTCATCCTTGCGGAAAAAAGTCCCTACCCTACAATCACCGTTTCTTATCAGAACTGGCAGGATTGGCGCGACCAAAGCCACTCGTTCGAATCCGTGGAAGGCATGCGGCCTTCCACCATTGCACTCACCGGCTCCAGTGGTGATCCAGAGCGCCTCAAGTCTCAATATGCTACCGCTGGTTTGTTCCCGCTCCTGGGAGTCAACGCCGCACTCGGCCGCACGTTCCTCCTTGAAGAGGACCGCGCTGGGGGAAATCCTGTCGTCCTGCTCAACTACGGTCTTTGGAAGCGACGCTTCGCCGGCTCGCCTGAAATTATCGGCCAATCCGTCACCCTTGACTCCGTGCCCCGCACTGTCGTCGGCGTACTTCCAGCGGGCTTCGAGTTGATTTTCCCCGCGGATGTCTATCTCCCTTTCACTCCCTGGGCCAAAACTCTTCCCGATGACCGCAACTGGCATCCCGGCATTTTCGCCATGGCGCGGCTCAAGCCCGACGTTACCCAGGAGCAAGCTCGTACGGAAATGGTCCTCATCGCCAAGCGCCTCGAGCAGCAGTATCCCGATTACAACACCAGCGTCAGCGCCAACATTGTCGGCGTTCGGGAGCAAATGGTGAAGAATATTCGTCCAGCGCTTCTCCTCCTCCTCGGTGCTGTGGCCGCCGTCCTTCTGATCGCCTGCGTCAACGTAGCAAACCTCCTTCTTGCTCGGGCTGCATCTCGCGGCCGCGAGATCGCCATCCGAACCGCTATGGGCGCCAGTCGCTCGCGCGTGGTCCGTCAACTTCTCACCGAAAGCGTGCTCCTCTCGTTCTCCGGCGGCGTGCTTGGCATTCTAATTGCCATTGCCGCACTTGGGCCTCTCCTAAGGCTCGCTGCGGGCAGCGTCCCTCAAGCCTTAACCGTAGAACTCGATTATCGCGTTCTTCTTTTCACTCTCGGCATTTCTATCGTCACGGGCATTTTCTTTGGCATCGTTCCAGCTCTCCGCACTGCCCGGCTCGACCTTCGCGAAACCCTGAACGAAGGTTCGCGAGGCTCTACTGCTGGTCCTGGACATCAGCGCACTCGCGGTTTGCTGGTTGCCGCGGAAATTGCCATGGCCATGCTCCTCCTCGTCGGGGCGGGCCTCTTGCTTCGCAGTTTTTCGCGCTTGCAGGAAGTTTCTCTCGGGTTCCAGCCCGATCACCTGCTCGCCGCCGACTTTCCTCTTTCGCAAAACGCTTACGCCAAGCCAGAGCAGCGCTTCGAGTTTTTCGATCGCCTCGTTCAGCGAGCGCAATCGCTCCCCGGAGTTCGCTCCGCGGCCGCAACCTCCGCCGTGCCCGTAAATGCCGGAGGCGGCGCTATTCACTTTAATATTTATGGGCGCCCGCCCAAATCACCTCATGATTTCACCGCCGCCGGATATTTCACGGTGACGCCAAACTACTTTGAGACTATTGGCGCGCCGGTTTTGCAGGGCCGGCTGTTTACGCCGTCGGATATCGAAAAAGCTCCGGCGGTGGTTGTGGTAAACGCCACCATGGCCCACACCTACTGGCCGAATGAAAGCCCTATCGGAAAGCGCATGCAGCTCGGCGCGCTTCCCGATGATCAGGTACCGTGGATGCAAGTGGTGGGCGTCGTCGGTGACGTGCTCCAGAATCTCGGGAATGCTCCCGCCGCCGAAATGTACCTCCCCTACCGCCAGGCTGACGGCTTGCTTCCCGTTTTCCAGCTTTCCCTCGTCATGCGCACAGCCACGGAGCCGCATGGCGCGGTGTCTTCTCTCCGAACCGCAGTCGCCGAAATCGATCCCAACCAGCCAATCGTCAATGTGCGCTCGATGGAAGAAAACATTGCCACGAGCACGTCCGATACGCGCTTCCGCACCTGGCTTATCGGAATTTTTGCCGTTCTCGCGCTGGTGCTCGCCGGAGTAGGCGTATACGGCGTGATGTCCTACACCGTCACGCAGCGTATCAGCGAAATCGGCGTCCGCGTCACGATGGGTGCGCAACCAACCGACGTTTTCCGTCTCATTGTTGGCGAAGGCCTGAGGCTCGCTCTCATCGGCGTGGTCCTCGGCCTCGCCGCGGCTCTTGCCCTGACGCGCCTGCTGAAAACCTTCCTCTTCGGCATTAGTGCCTACGATCCAGTCACTTTTGTCGGTGTCTCCGTGCTGTTAACGCTCGTCGCCCTGGCGGCCTGTTATTTCCCGGCCCGCCGCGCGACCCTTGTCGATCCGCTAGTTGCCTTACGCTACGAGTAAGTAGCAGAGGCGCCTTGAGCCCGGAAGTGCACACCTGCCTGTGACCTGTCGTCTGCGAACGAAAGCCTCAATCCTCAGGTTCAAGCCACGCTCGATTTGAGCGCTGGTTCATCGCCTCGAAAATCAAATGGGCGCAGAAATCAACTGGTTATAGCAATTATCGCGATTCTGGCTATTGATACCGACCACTCCTGCCATCAAAATTTGAGTGTTCGTGGAGGAATGAATCGCCGTCTTCCGAGAACCCTGATGCCGCCGTTTTTCAGGGCTCGATCGCGATGGGGTTACAACTCCGGGAAGGCAAGCAACTCAAAATAGGTCGCTGCTTATCATGGGATTTCTTTTCCGCACACCAAGTGATAAATCCATTCTGGAGATGCGCCGGCTCGCTGCGTTCGCCCGCATTCGGCGGGGCGAACCTCTAGCGGCCATTGCCCGGTCCCTGGGGGTGAGCCGGCAAGCGGTTCACCAGTGGGCACAATCGGTCCGCGAGCGTGGAGCAGCTTCCTTGCGGCGCAAGCCGATGGGCCGGCCTCCGAAGCTGAGCCGCAAGCAAATGACTCATCTCTGGCGTCTACTGGCTAAGACACCGACCTATTACGGTTTCCCGGAGCAAGGATGGAGCCCCATGCGGGTTTCGGAACTCATCTATCAACAGTTCGGAGTTCGCTACGACCTCTATTACATTCGTCCGCTCTTGGCTCGCTTTGGTTGGAGGCGCTGGTCCAAGAAGATCTAGCAAATGAAGGGGCCGTGCTCGGGAACATTCTCTGTTTTCGGACCTAGAGCGCCGCGAGTTTCGGCCAATTTTTTTCTGTCACTGTTTCAAATAGCGCAGCCAGACAGATCCGGACTTAAAAGTCTTGGACTCAACAAGTTTTAATCGCAATTTATCCGGTAGGCTACTGCCTTCCAGCAGCCGTCTCCCTCCTCCTGCGAGGATTGGCTGAACGACAAATTGATATTCATCAATGAGACCGAGCTCTGTAAGTTGTGAAGGGATATCTACACCGCCGACTAAAATATCTTCGCCTAGTTCTTGTTTCAATTTGAGTATTTCGTCTTTAAGGTTCGTACGGACAATTCTCGTATTTCCTTCAGCGCTGTCCAATGATCGTGAGAAAACAAGTTTGTTTTTGGAAACAAATGTTTTCGCAAATTCGATGTCCCCTTTTTCCTCCGAAGGATTGTTTGCCACATCTGGCCAATAAGGAACCATCAATTGATAAGTTTTACGTCCATAAACGATCAGGCCAACGCCCCGCAGGAGCCGCGTATAGTGTTCGAGTGTCGTTTCATCGGCAGTCATCTTGGTGTGGTCGCAGCAGGCATCTAAGGTGATGTTGATTGCGTAGATTACGTTTCTCATTTTCGCCCCGGATTGAGCAGCATGATCTTCCAATATAAATCCAATAACTTTAAACCGCGCGTCATTGCAACATACATCCGGCTGGAAACGGCCGCCCCGATGTCGCCGGCTTTCGTTGGTCGTGAACAGCTTGTGCCTTCACCCAGCAGCCCAGCGTGTAATTTTACCGTAAAACTCTAGCTCATATTTTCAGACAGCGGCGTTGAAAAAGCTGCTTGACGGAATGATTTTTTGTTTCTGCCTGGGCTGACGACAAACGCCCTGCCTGCCCTTGATTCGACAGCTATCTCAAACTTAATTGCTCGCACAAAGCGTTGAGTCTTGGTCTCCGCCGCAACTAAAACGAACCCCGCTCGCACGGGTGACACGCGAGCGGGGTTCGATATCTACTCCAGGGGTGGTTAGAAGTAGATCTTTCCGCCGAGCTGGAAGACTCGCGGGTCAAAGGCAGAATTGAACTGGCCGAAGTTGGAGTTGCCAAAGGTGGTGTTCACACCATTGAACTGGGTGTGGTTCCAAGTATTGAAAGACTCCACGCGGAGCTCGAAGCGGCTGCCGCGAGCTTCACTAAACGTGAAGCTCTTGAAGAGGGAGAGATTCCAGTTGTCACGGCCAGGTCCGCGCAAAGCGTTGTGGCCGAGGTTGCCCCAAGCCCCGGGCGTCGGGTCCGCGAATGCCGACGGGTTGATGTATTGAATGCACTGCCCGCCGGCGCATGTAGAGTGCTCATAGGAGATGGTGCCAACCAGGTCTGGACGGTTCGCGCCATTGGGCACTCCGTTACCGCCCTGACCGCCGGAAAGACCGAGGTTTAGCGGGACGCCAGACTCCAAAGTGACGATTCCAGAAATCTGCCAACCGCCGACTGCGGTCCTGAGCAAACGATTGTCATTGTGGCGGAGGAAGGGGATGTCGTAAATAAAGTCGACCACGGCCACGTGCGTGCGATCGTATCCACTCGGGCCGACGTCATAGGTCCAGCCCTGGTATGGGTTGGAGACGTTACCCAAGTCGCCCCCGCCGTTGCCGGCAGTGGTCGGGTCCATGGCATGGGAATAGGTGTAGAACGCGCGAAGGTTGAGGTCTTTGCCTAGCTGGGAATTCAAGTCGATTTGGAGTCCATTGTAATGCGTGTTGGCCTCGTTCTCGGATTCGATGATTCCCGTATAGCCCGGGAAGGGCAGGCCGGGAGCAGTCTGGTATGGGGCGTTGTTGTTATACAGGTTGAACAGGTCGGACTCATCGGGCAGGTTGACGTTGCGATAGTCGTTCTGATGCCGCCCTACGTTGCCGACGTAAGCCACCGACAACACGGTCTTGGAGCTCAAGGCGTGCTGCACGCCGATGCTCCACTGATAGCTGACCGGCAATTTGTAGTCGTCGACGTCCATTCCCGTGATTTGTGCGGCGTTAATTGGGAGAGGCGGTACGGCCCCGCTGGAAAGAGCGACGCTGGGATTGACCATTTCAACGCCGTTGACATTGACCTGCAGGCTAAAGGGAATGTTGGGACCGGCATTGTACATGTCGTTACCCTGAATGCGCTCGTACATGATGCCAAAACCGCCGCGAAGAACGGTTTTTCCGTTGCCTGTGAGGTCATAGCCAAAGCCAAGACGAGGACCAAAGGCAGCCCAATGGTTGTTGACCAGGCCCTTGGGGACGCAGAAGCCTCCCGTGTAGCAATGTCCAGGAATACCGATTCCGTTCAAGTAGAGCTGGGTGTTGGCAAGAATGGAATTCGGGCTGGTACCGAGCCCTGGACTAGTCGGATCGATCGTGTTGTTTGGCAAAAATACGGCCGCATCAGCCTGGTTGTAAAGTTGAGGGTAGAAATTGCCCATGCGATCGTTGGCTTCGTAAGTGTGAGGCACGCCGTCCCAACGCAAGCCGAGGTTGAGGGTTAGGCGACGATTCACGCGCCAGTTGTCCTGGACGTAGGCAGCCCACGAGACATTGTTCCAGTATCCTTTGTCTTGCACCGCGAGTTCCTGATAGGACGAAGCATCGCCCAGAAGGAAATCTGCGAAGTCATTACCGCACTTTTCGTTGTTGGGCAGCGGACAAGTAACGCCGGCGGAGTTGGCGGTGTATGTACCGTTGAAGGAGAAGCCTCCTTGGGTCTGACCGAACAGGTCCTGGACCTTTTTATAAAGGGCCCAGCTTCCGCCGAACTTGAACTGGTGTGCGCCGTGAGTCCAGGAGACGTCATCGCGGAGCTGGTAATCGTCCGCTTTGTTTCTCCACGGCCAGCTGGAGACTTCGAAATGGGTTCCGAAGGCGCCACCCAGGTCAATGTTGGGGATGCGATTCATATTGTTGGGGCCGGTGAAGAGCCGTGAAGTGGAACTGTCATAACCAGACGGGAGAGACAAGCTGTCCAAGCCGGCACCGGGAGTCGGAATGATATTGATGCGGTTGCCGTTGTAGTTGAAGGCGACTTCGTTTACCAAAGTTGGGCTAATCGTGTAAGTCGTGTGAACAACGGCGCTGTAGGAAGGATTGCCGAAAGTGTCCCCTACGGTAGGAACGTTTGCGCCGCTCCACTGGCTGACGGAATAACCCTGGGAGACCTGCTCCGAGATGAAGTGACCGAAAACGGAGAATTTGGATGAGAAGTTATGATCAATGCGAACGATCTCTTCGCGCAAATTCGTCGGCGCGTTGGTGCCGCCGAAGAACTCGTCTCCTCCTGGGTTGGTGGGTTTCGGGAAGATCCCTGCGTTTGCAAGCGACGCGGCGTTCGGAGAAATCATGCACGCCGGAATGACGTTTCCGGGGAACTGGCCACCGGAAGTAATTCCAGCGGGAATTACGCCGTTGCACAACTGACCTGAGCCCGGGGCTCCAAAAAGCACATTCTGGCTAACCTGAGGATTCGTTCCCGTGTAAGTTGGGACATAGATGGGGATGAGGTTCCCGCTCGAGTCTTTGAGCGAGCTGAAATCAGCACCAGCAGCAGTAGGGTACAAAGCAGCCGGTGGAACCAACTGCCCGCTGGAGATGCTGCCCTGGATCAAGGGGCGCCATTCCATATTGTAGAAGAAGAAGGTCTTCTTTTTATCCGGGTTGTAGAAGTGGCCGAATGTGACCGGACCGCCGACATTGAACCCGTACACATTGAGGCGTAGTTCAGCGACGGGATTGTACGCGCCCGCTGTGTTGTGAGTGGGATTGAAGAAGTTGCGTGCGTCGAGGGCGTCATTGCGGTTGAACTCCCAAGCGGAAGCGTGGAATTGGCTCGTTCCGGACTTCAGAACCATGGTCATCGTGCCCGCCGAAGAGAGACCATAGTCCGCGCTGTAGTTGGAAGTTAAGGCGCGGAACTCGGCGATGGCGTCGCTGGACGGAGCGATACTCATGCCGCCGGCGCCGCCGCGGTCATCGTCTTCGCCGCCGTCGAGCAAATAAATATTGTGGTTCTGACGCATCCCGTTGAATTCGACGCTGTTGTCGCCTCCGACCGGAGTGTTGGTGACACCTGAGCTCATACCGCCGGAGCCACCAATCTGGCTCGAAGCTCCTGGGGTCAAAGCAGCAAGCTGGTAAATGCTGCGGCCGCTGATTGCCAGCTGGCTCATTTGCTGGCCGGTAATGAGGTTGCTGACTTCTCCGGAATCGGCTTGAACCTGAACAGCATTGGCTTCGACCGTAACGGTTTCCTGAGAGGCGCCCATTTGCATCTGGAAATCCACGCGAAGGCTGGCGCCGACGGTGAGGACGATGTCCTTTTGTTCGGCGACCTTGAAACCTTTGGCCTCAGCTTTTACTTTGTAATGACCAATCTGAAGATCGACAGCGACGTACTGGCCGGCGTCATTCGTCGGAATGTTGGTGCTGACGCCGGTATCGGTATTAGTTAGAGTGACGTTCACGTTCGGCACAACAGCACCGGACGGATCCGTGACGGTTCCGCGGATGGTGGTCTGTTGGGCGAAGGTTGAAAACGAAAAACCAATCAAGGCGACAACCAGCCCGAGTACAAACCGCAAACCGCGCTTGCCGTCAACAAAAACGATATTCTGAACAGCGCAAAAAAAAGAGCACATCGAATTCATAGAAATGCCTCCACACCCCGACTGGATTCGCGAAATAGATTCTTGCTATTTGAAACACCAATTTATAAGGAAACTTATCGTCGAGAGTGGTTGCTAGCAATATCCACTTGGTGGAATTCTTATATGACCACTATTTGGGAAAGGAAGAACAGCCGGTGGGAGGCTTTTGCAACTTAAGCCTGTAATAGACAGACTACAAAGCGCCGACGCGCGCGCACGATCAATTTTGGACTTTTTTCAGAACTGCCCCGAGTACGCGCCCGGGGCCGGCTTCCTGGGCAAATGCAATCAAGCGCACGTTGGATGGATCGACGCCGGGCTTGAGCTTTACTTGAAAATCCTGACTGAACGGTTTTGTTTTGTCGAGTTTGCCGATCTTCTTGAATTCTTCCACTACCGCCACGTGAACCAGATGTTTCCCGGAATTTTCTCCGCGCAAAACCTGAGATTCCGCGTGATCAAGGGCCACCACAACGTAGATGTCCGCGTTGTGCTTTTCAGGAGCCTCTCCCGCTTCGACGCGAGCGTTTAACACTGCCGGAGTTTTGCCTTCAATATTCAACGAACTAATCTGCACGGCAACATGGGGCAGAGCAGCGGCCTTCTCCAGGGTTTGTAAACGTTCCGCGCTGCTCCCTTGCAGCTCGCTCATTCCATCAACAATGAATTGCGGAGTGTATGGGGTTTTTAGTCCCAGCGCGCCAACATACGCTGCTTGCCGCTCCGTCAGAAGAGACGAGGAATACGGATCTTTCCAGCCATCATGATTCCAGTAGTCTACGTGCTCGCTCAGAACAATAATCTGCGTGCCTGTAATCGGCTGCGCGGTATCCATTCGTTGCAGCAGTTCATCCGCGGGAGGGCAGCTCGAACAACCTTCGGAAGTAAACAATTCAACGAGAATTGGCACTGCGGAGGCACGTCCGGAAGCGTTTCCGGAACCATGGACATCGTTCGCCGTCTGGCGAGCGAGCCCTGCTGTCGCGCACGCAATAACCACCAGAACTGTAAATAGCTTCATAACGAGGGGGACACTTCTGGAGATGCGAGCATTATTCACGAGAGCCGCCACCTTTCATCTTGCCCGACGAAGTGGTTGAAGGCAATATCCATATTACGTAGATTCGATATGACCATAGAATGTCGCCTATGAAAAGAATATCGGGTGGGTTCTCCCTTGTGATCGCAGTCGATCGAAGGGCCAAGGATCCACTGCACAAGCAGATCTATGACGCCTTTCGCTCCATGATCGTTGGGCGCCGTCTGCGAGCCGGAGAACAAATCCCGTCCACTCGAACTCTGGCTTCCGACTTGAAGGTATCCCGAATCCCAGTCCTCACGGCCTATTCTCAGCTACTCGCCGAAGGTTATTTCGAGGCCCGTGCAGGTGCCGGAACCTTCGTCTGCAGTTCGCTGCCGGACCAGGTTACGTGGAACACGGGCAGTGCCACACGGTCGACGCCACCCCGTGCCGGTTCCCGAGCCGTCGGCCGCCGCGCCTTGCTTCTTCCTCCGTACCAGAGGATCCCCTGGCTGCGTGGTGTGGGAGCGTTTAGCGTAAGCCAGCCAGCTTACGACCAGTTTCCATTCCAGATCTGGTCGAAGTTGATCCTCCGGCACTGCCGCAATCCACACGCAAGCCAACTTCACTACGGAAATCCCCTGGGATTGGAACCATTGCGCGAAGCCATTTGTACCTACCTCGGAACATCCCGCGCTGTTCGCTGCGATCCGCAGCAGGTCATGATCGTTTCTGGTTCTCAGCAAGCGCTGGAGATCTCCTCTCGCGTCTTGCTGGACCCCGGAAACGCGGTTTGGATGGAGGAGCCCGGTTATTGGTTGACGCGGCAGGTTCTTACGGCCGCAGGCTGCCGTCTCATTCCCGTTCCCGTGGACAACGAAGGGCTTGATGTAGCGGTCGGCATCAAAGCCTGTCGTAAGGCTAGAGCCGTCTATGTTGCACCCTCGCACCAATATCCGATCGGGGCGACCATGAGCGCCTCGCGCCGGCTCCAGTTGTTGGCTTGGGCTGAAAGCTCGGGATCCTGGATTATCGAGGATGACTACGACAGCGAGTACCGCTACGGCAGCATGCCTATCGCTTCACTGCAAGGGCTCGACTCCAATTCTCGCGTGATCTATATCGGAACCTTCAGCAAGACGCTTTTTCCATCTCTTCGCATCGGCTACATCGTCATACCGCAGGACCTCGTTTCCAGGTTTGCAGCCGTTCGTCATGCCATGGACATCACATCGCCTTACCTTTACCAGGCCGTGCTCACGGATTTCATGAAGGAAGGGCATTACGCGCGCCACATTCGCAGAATGCGCCTGCTTTATGAAAAACGGCGACAAGCGCTTGTTGCCGCCATTCGCGAAGAATTTGGTTCTGCTCTGGAAGTACTCGGCTCAGAGGCGGGCATGCATCTGGCTGTGACCCTGCCGAAGGGATTCCGCGATATGGAGATTACCAAGCATGCCGCGCAAGAAAAGCTCTGGATCGCGCCGCTCTCTCCTGCCTACTTAGGTAAGCCTGTGCGTCAGGGATTTATCCTGGGCTTCGGAAGTACTCCCACCTCGCAAATGGCCCATGCGGTACGCCGCCTGAAGGCTGTTATTCTGGCACATGGGAAGTTACCAGCGAAAGAATGAAGGCGAAGTGGTTAAAGGTTCGTCTGGCGTAGGTTCTATCGCCGAGGCAAAGCGGTTACATCAGAACCAGCATAAGTGGTTATTGCCCGCTTGCGTTGAATCGGACAGACTCTACTTTCTATGCCTGTTGTTTCCGTTTCGAAGCGTTCCTCCCCTTCTGCGGAGCCTGTTTATGATTGATTTTTTTAGCCACAGCCAGTTTGTCCTCGCGGCTTTCTCCTTTTCGCCCTTCGTGTTCTGGCCCTATTTTTTCGGGGCCGTAACTCTGGTCGTCGGGTTGGCAATGGCCACCAGGACCGAACTTTGGCAGGCGTACGGCTCCGACAAGCTGATTTGGTTTGGCCCTCTTTCATTTGCTATTGCGATGGCCATCTTTGGCGGCGACCACATGGCCGCCGCTAAACTCATCGCGCTGGGCATCCCGTCTTGGATTCCGGGACACTTGTTTTGGGCCTACTTCGTGGGAGTCGCTCTTATCGCCGCGGCTTTGAGTCTCGCAACAGGAATACAATGGCGGCTTGCAGCCTTCCTGCTCGGCGTCATGATCTTTCTTTTCGTTCTCATACTGCATATCCCTGCGTTATTCGCGGTGCCTCGCGACCAAATCAAACTGACCATCGCCTTGAGGGATTTGGCCTTAAGCGGCGGCGCGCTCGCCATCGGCGTCTCACGACGCGATAGCTCTCTGGTTACGAGGTTCCAGACGTTTGCCCGGTTCCTGGTTGCTATCCCGATTGCCGTTTTCGGCATCGACCAGTTTCTGAATCCGGCTTTCGCGCCCGGCATTCCCCAGGAAAGCGGCACTTTCTTTTTCACCTTGCCCGACTGGTTTCCAGCGCACGTTTTCTGGACTTTCCTCAGTGGCATGGTATTCCTTGTTTGTTCGCTTGGTATGTTTAGCCGGAAGTATGCGCATTCCGCTGCAAGGTTTTTGGGCGGAACCTTGCTCCTCTTGACCGTGCTCATTTACTTGCCTCTGACGGTGGCCACGGCTTCCGATGTAGCGAATGGTTTGAATTATTTGGCAATACACCTGGCGTTGGCAGGCTCGGCATTCTTTCTTGCCGCGTCTTTGCCGGTGCCGTCTCCTCTTGCGGAACGCACTGGCAAGTTGGTCGGAGAAAACGTCGCCGTCTTCCCGGAAAAATCTTAGGCAACAAAATTTCGCGGGCGGTTGTTTTCGTTCAGCCTCAAATAAAATGAAGGCGCTACCCAGGCGTGCTTACTCCGTTTTTGAGCATTTCAATGGCTTTCTCTAATCTCTTCAATCGTGTTTCTTCCTTCTTGGCTTCGGCGATCCAGCGGCAGTACTCCTTGCGGTGCGTGTAACTCAGTTTCTCGAAAACTGGAAGCAGCCCTTCCTTCTTCATCAGCTTTTCAAATGGAGCAGGCACTTCGACGGTTCTTACCGCTTCGTCTTTCCAGACAACGACTTCAACGGTATCGCCCGGGCCTTTCCCCGTTTGGTCGCGTATGGCTTTCGGCATGCCCAGCACATGAAGCGGCTTATCGTACTTCATAAGCGAGCCCGTATATGAAACACCATTGAAAGTCGCCTTTACAGGCACCCTCCCACGGGTGGCGAATTCCGTCTCAGTATCGTACGGAAAAAGTACATAAGCCCCGCCGCCATCGCTTGCTTCAATTTTCGCCTTGAATTTGTATTTCTTCATAGCGCCGCCAGTTTTCTCTCCGTGCCGCCCTCGATCACGCCGAATTAAACCATTTTCCCCTTCAGCGCGCTACTCATGCAAATGGAGTCCTGTTACGAGACTTCTCCGGTAAGACGTGCCAGCTCAACCGGTCGATGCAACACCCTCTAATCGGTTGATGCAACGAGACTTCTCTCGCAGAACCAGCTACCGTCGCTCCAGAACCTAAACAGAGCGGTGTCTTTGTTTGAATTTAAGGATTCAGCAGCTGCGTTCTCTACATGTTGGCCTCGATCCAGTGTTGCATCGACCCATTGAATGCACCCGACAAATCAGGAGTTGACTTGGCTATGGTTACCAGTTCTTCGAGCATCGGATATACTGCGTGCATGGACGGTCTGGCAATTCCGGAGGAAAAAAGAGGTCATTCCGACTCCCGCTTGCAAAAACGACTTTCCGCCAGCTTTGCTTACGCGAGTTTGACTTGTTCGCTTTCATTGTGCTATTTGGGGCATTTTTGTCAATCGTCTCAGCTGTCGTTAATCTTCGCTCCAAATTGTGGCGAATAGCGCTCCCTGTGAGCTTCTTGATGCTTCTTTTTACTCTGTACGTAATGGCGTCCTGAACCGAACTGTTCGTCGTCAAGGTCCTGGTAAACACGGTTTCCGGTAAAGCGGGTAGTACCGAATCTAGCCCCGGTGATGAAGGAATTGCCGGACAGAATCCCAGATAACAAACGACCCTGCCGCGAGGAACAGGATTCGGTAAAGTATTCGCGGGTGCTGCTCAGGTCCTCTCGGTTGCGAAGTTGCTAAGCGTCCCGGATAAAATCTGGCCTCGGAATGAAGTGAAAAATAGACGTTAACTGACCCGACGAACAAGCCCACGACAAGCCTAACCCAGCCGCTTGGTGATAGGACGATAAACACCAAGGCGAGGCCCACACATAGCATGCTCACAAGCGTGTCGCGGCTGCGACGGCTGCTATCCACCAATCGACGTTTTCTAGTTCCGCCATACGCCGAAGTGTACTCCAAATTTGATCGGAAACTGCTAGGTACTGAGTAAAGCGGTCACCGTCCAAGCGGAGTCCTGGTACGGGATTTGTCGGGTTTCCCGGCTTACCTGGTGTTGACGAACCACGTTGTCGAAATCGCATTCTGCCGCTTTCCTGCCGGGTAGAAGACTCAGAAGACTACAGGTCCACGCGCAGCTCTTTGAGTACTGGAATGAACTTCCCAAGCAGTTCATCTGGATTTCAAGTTTCCGGTAACCGGAAACTGGCCCGTTCACCCAATCCTCATTTTGCAGTTAATCTCCGCCCACTTTCGCCGTCTTATGTAACGATAGGTTGTTCTTCCATCTAGAAATGCAGCGAAACTTTTGACGCACAGTCTCGTTTAGAAAGACAGACCTCATGCGACGCCTTACGCACGCCGCGATCCGTAGGATCATCCTTCTGCTTGCCCGCGTTAGTGGGAGGGTGACCGTTCTTCCTGCGGCCTTTCTTTTTGCCCCCGTATTCTTTCTCTCCGCAACCCTCCATGCTCAGGATCCCCTGAAAATTGCCGATCAATACGTCAAGGCTTCCGGCGGCAGCAAAGTTTTGTCCAAAATCCAGACCATGACCCTCGAAGGCACCATCACCAGCGCCCCTGACGGAAAGCAAGGCACCTACACCTTCAACACAAAACTCCCCAACCGCTACTACTCCGAACTGGTCGTCGGAGACAAACTCCTAATCGAAGCCTACAATGGCAAATCCGCCTGGCATCAAACCTCCTCCGGGGAAATCGCCACTCTCCTCGGCCAGGAAGGCCAACAACTCGAAGCCGCCTCTCTCTTTTACAATTCCCGCCTGCTCAACCTGAAAAAAAACAAACTGGCCCTGGCTTTTGTCGGTCACGCGCAGGTACGTGGAAAAGATGCCTTGCAGGTGGAAGTAACCTCACCGGCCGGTCTCAAACGCCAGGTCTATTTCGATCCGCAAACCCATCTGATTGTCGAAGAAGCAGGCGCGACCGGCGGCGTCGACGAGCAAATCTTTTATGACGACTACCGCCAGCTAGACGGCGTGCAAATGCCTCACAAGCTTGAGCTGCACCGCGCCAGCGACGTCTACGCCATCGACATCACCCACGCCGCCATCAACGGCACCGTGGGCGAACGCGTCTTCGATTTCCCGAAAAAATCTCAGGTTCAGTTGCCGGACCTGAAAGCACTCTTTAAGGAAATCGACGAAAACCAGAAAGCCATCGACAAGCTCAAGGAAAACTACGCAGGCACCCGCGTCGAGGAACAAACCGAATTTGAAAAGGACGGCAAAGTCAAAAAGACCGAGCTCAACGAATACACCTTCTTCTACCTGAACGGTGACGAAGTTTCCACGCTCGTTAAGAAAGACGGTAAGCCTCTGAGCGACGAAGAACAAAAGAAAGAAAACGAAAAAACTCAAAAAGAAATCGCCGAGATTCAGAAGCGCGAAACCAAAAAGGAAGCCAAAGAGGAAAAAGATAAGGAAGAAGGGAGAAAAGAAAACGACGACGAAGACCCCGGCATCGAAGTCTTCCTGCGCGCCTGCCAGTTCGTCAATCCCCGCCGCGAACGCTTCCGCGGCCAGGACGTCCTGGTCTTCGATTTCGAGCCCAACCCCGAATTTCAAGCCCACAAAATGGTGGAGAAAGTGATTCAAAAACTCGCGGGCGTCATCTGGATCGACGAAAAGGCCCACGACGTCGCCCGTCTAGAAGCCTATTTCGTTGGCGACTTCAAGGTAGCCGGCGGCATGCTCGCTAATCTGCAAAAAGGCACCAGCTTCATTTTCGAGCAAGCCTATATCAACAACGAAGTCTGGCTCCCCACTTACGAAGAAGCCCACGTAGGCGTCCGCGTCTTCCTCGTCAAAGGTTTCAAGGTCAACGCCACAACGCGTTACTCCGATTACAAAAAATTCAACGTAGAAACCCTCTCCACGGTAGCCAAACCAAAAGACCCGGAGCCTTCTTCCACAGAGAAACCGTAAGAATGTACTTAACAAATGAGTAACAATGTCACATGATTTCAGCTGGAATATTCCAGCTCTACACCAGCGCCAACATCCTTTGCTGGCGTTTTGCTTGTCGTGGCACTGGCTTCAGCCTGTAACTCTTTTAGAATCAATGCTTCCAGGTCGCCTCATAAGTGTTGATTCTAAAGCAGTAAAAACAGGGGGAGGGGCCCTATTCTTGTTAACTAGCTTTTCGCCAAGTCTCCCCAACTAGGATTCTCTCCGTCCCCATCTGGTAGTGCTAACATGCCACCGATTTCAGAGGAGGCCCATGCTCCGACCAGTACTAGCGACCCTTTTTCTAAGCGTGGCCGCGGCCGCTCCCGCTTCACCGCAAACCACACAGCCAACCATTCAGGCATCCACTCCGCTCCGCATCGGCATAGCTGGCCTGGTCCATGGCCATGTCGGCGGCTTCCTTCGCCAAAACCTGCACCGTACAGACATCCAACTAGTCGGAGTAGCCGAACCCGATAAGCAACTGTCCGAAACAATCGCCAAACAATTTTCCCTCTCACAGGACATATTTTTCGCCAGCGTCGAGGACATGCTCGTGAAAACCAAGCCGCAAGCCGTCCTCATCTATACAAACACCTACGACCATCGCGCGGTAGTCGAAGCCTGCGCTCGTCATGGCCTCCCCGTCATGATGGAAAAGCCCCTCGCTGTCAGCAACGAAGACGCTCGCGCCATCCAAGCCGCTGCCCAACGCGGCAACATCCAGGTCCTCGTCAACTACGAAACAACTTGGTACCGCAGCAACCGCGCCGCCTACGACCTCGTCCGCGAAAACGCCATCGGCGATATTCGAAAAGTAGTCGTTCATGACGGTCATCAAGGCCCAAAGGAAATTAACGTCGAGCCTTGGTTCCTCAGCTGGCTCACCGATCCAAAACTCAATGGCGCAGGCGCGCTCTTCGATTTCGGCTGCTACGGCGCCGACCTCATGACATGGCTCATGGACCAAAGGCCGGACGCGGTAACCGCGGTCACGCAGCGCATCAAGCCGGATATCTATCCACGAGTCGATGACGAAGCCACAATCGTCCTGACCTATCCGAAAGCGCAAGCGATCCTGCAAGCCTCCTGGAACTGGCCATTCTCCAGAAAGGATATGGAAGTCTACGGAAAGACCGGCTATGCCATTACGGTTGCCGCCAACGCAATCCGCGTCCGCCTCCCGGGACAGGAGGAAAAAATGCAAGACGCCAAACCCCTGGATCCGCAGGAAAGTGATTCAGTGAATTATCTCAGAGCCGTGGTTCTGGGAGGCATGAAGCCGCAAGGACTCTCGTCGTTGGAAACGAACATGATTGTCACGGAAATTTTAGACGCCGCCAGGCAATCCGCAGCCACAGGCAAGACCATTCACCTGACGCAATCGCATTAAGATAGTTTGGAACGCCTCGAGGTAGTTGGCATCGGACGGCTTTCCCGAAGTGCCACACGGAGTTCCATAACTTGATGCGCAAGCACTTATGTCGGCAGCGGGAACTGACTCGCGACTTATTTATTCTGTGCCACTCTCGCATCGAGCACCTCGCGCACTTTTTGCGCCAGGTCGGCCGGTGTAAAAGGCTTCTGCAAAAACGAAACTCCACTTTCCAGAACTCCGTCATGCGCCAGCACGTTATCGGTATATCCGGACATATACAGGACGCGCATCCGCGGGCGTCGCGCCATCATCTTCTGCGCAAGCTCGCGCCCGCTCGTCCCCGGCATGATGATATCCGTCAGCAGCAAATGAATTTCGCCAGAGTGTCTCGCGCTGATCTGCTCCGCTTCCCGTGAACTTCTTGCTTCCACGACGGAATAGCCTCTGGCAGAGAGAATCATGCTCGCCAACTCGCGCACGGCTTCTTCATCTTCCACCAGCAAAATCGTCTCCGAGCCGGAACGCGTCGCCGGGGTCTCTTTCGCTTCCGCCTTGCTCTCCACTTGCTCTTCGACGCGCGGCAGATACACCTTAAACGTGGTGCCTTTCCCGGGCTTGCTGTAAACCCAGATGTATCCGCCGCTCTGCTTCACGATGCCGTAGACCGTCGAAAGCCCCAGCCCCGTCCCTTGCCCGCTTTCCTTGGTGGTATAGAACGGTTCAAATATGTGCGCCTGGGTTTCCGGGTTCATGCCAATCCCGGTATCTGACACCGCGAGCATCACGTACGGACCAGGCTTGACCGTCACATGGTCGCGTGCATACGTCGAGTCCAGTTGCACGTTGGTGGTTTCCACCGTAAGGCGCCCGCCCTGGGGCATCGCGTCGCGCGCGTTAACAACCAGGTTCATGATCACCTGTTCGATTTGCGCCGGATCGGCTTTCACGTTGCCCACATTGGTTCCGCAGCGCGTCACCATTTCGATGTGTTCGCCCATCAGCCGTCCCAGCAGTTTGTCCAGGCCAATGACGATGGTATTCAGATCAATTATTTTCGGCTGAAGCACCTGTCTCCGGCTGAACGCCAGCAATTGCCGGACCAGCGTGGAAGCCCGTTCGGCGGCGTTCTCTACCTGCTGCACGTCGCCGCGCAGTTCCGCGGGAATCCCGTTGCGTTGCAAAGCCAGCTCCGCGTAACCCTTGATGATCGTCAATAGGTTATTGAAATCGTGCGCGATGCCGCCGGCCAGCCGGCCCACCGCCTCCATTCTTCGTGACTGCTGCAACTGATTTTCGAGCAGCTTGCGCTCCGTGATATCAACGATGATGCCTTCCATGACCGGGTGGCTGTCGCTTCCGGAAACAACCACAGCCGTATCGCTCACCCAAATTACCGCGCCATCCTTGCGAACGATGCGGTATTCCGCCTGATATCGTTCACCACGCTCGCTCGCCGCTTCGGCGATCTCAATTGCCGGATGATCCTCCTGTGGCACTTTGCGGACCCAATTGCGGGAATCAGCCAGCCATTCTTCCTGGGAGTAGCCCGTGATGGATTCAATTTGCGGGCTGACATAAAACCACTCGCCGTTAATTCCGAGCTCCGCGATGTAGCTGATGGCCGCGACCTGCTCGACCAGCGTGCGGTACTTGTTCTCTGCATCGGCGCGCGCTTTCTCCGCCTCTTTGCGGGCGCTGATATCATGTCCAATGCACGCGATCACGCGGTTCGCCAGGTACGTGACGGCCATCTCCACCGGAATCATTCTTCCGTCGCGCCGCCGAAGATTGATCTGCCCAGACCACTTACCTTCGGCTTCCAGCCCCTTTCGAATGGACGCTTGCACCGGTTCGACGTCGCGCTGGTCGTAGATCTTCCGCCAGTGCATTCCCAGCATGGATTCCGGGTTCTCGTATCCCATCATGCGGGCATATGCCGCGTTCACGTAGATGAGTTCTCCGTTCTCGCCCAGAATCGAAATTCCCTCGACCGCGGAATCCATGGCCTTGGCTTGGCGCCGCACCGTCTCTTCCGTTTTCGATTCCCGGTAGCTGCTAATTCCGATTCTCAAAGCGAGGCACAGGATCGAGACTCCAAGAAGCGAAAAGCGCAGAACGCGCCACTCGGAAGGAAACTGCGCTACCTGGACAAGGACGATCAAAGGAGCCAGAACAAAAATGGCGTTGGGCAGCACGGCGCCGCTGAACGTCTTGCGACCTCGTCGCGGGCGCGCCGTTTGTGCCGCTTCTGACGGTTGCCAACGCACGGCCCAAAACGCGGCCCATATAAAAGGAAGGGTCCAGCAGAGATCATAAATGGTGCCCGTGGGTGTCCCGCGAACCGCCTCGTGATAATCCGAGAGCCCCATTCCCACGATGAACACGGCCAGGTATATCGCAAAGCCGGAATACAAACGGCGGATGTGCTCGACGCGCGCGCGAAGAACCTGAAGACACGCCAGCGCGAAGATCGTCCCCACCTCTCCGAATTCCACCCATAGCCGCTTTTCCATGGCCTCCGTGGCGGACGTCTCCAGGAGCGGTACGTAATAGAGGCCGAGATAGAGGAAGAAAAAGACAATCGCGATTTGCGTGAAATCGAGAAGAAATTCGGGTTCGAACTCGGACGAGTCTTTTTCCTGGTCCAGGAATAACACCATCGCGAAGAAAACGCCCTGCACGCTATAAAGGAATCGCACCGCGGAGCCAGTAGATGGCTCGGTATGCAAGACAACTTCGTAGTACATCCATCCGAGATTCGCTACACCCCAGATGACCATTCCGCAGCCGAGCAGCGTCCAGAAGGGATTGGCCATGCCGCGCGCGCGCCGCGCGGCAAGAAAGCACATCCACGCGGCCAGGCCGGTGGCAATGACTTCCAGAAAATTCGCAACGAGCGAGCCGGCAGGAGACACTCCGAGCAACAGTTCCTGGGCGATGTGCGCGCCCACAAGGACAGCCGCAAAGGTGAGAAGCTTTCGAGACATTACAGGCTGCTCTCCAAGGGCGGTAAAGGATGATCCCGGTTATTAATTCTAGCGAAACTACCGGATACAACACTGCATTCGTTGCGTTCCGTTTCTTGTGGCGCAACGATTGTTTCAAGGACGCCCATGGCAAGGACTACCCGCGCAGGCGTTCGAGATGCCGCCAGCTGAAAGTACCCAAATAGTCCCATAAAAAATTTTGATATTGCGATGTTGCAATTCAGGTTGCGATGGGCCTCGCCGCCGCTATCTTTCGGAGTCAGATGCTTCTATACTCTCCAAGTAGCGCGGACCCTGCAGTTTTTTGAAGCGCCCCAAATCCGAAAATCTCGAATGAATCCAAACGGTACGGCTACGATAGAGACAGGCAGCTTCGAGCAACCGCCGCGCATCCAACCAGCATGACTGCAACTACATCGACTGCAAACAATGCCAGCATCCGCCCCCGCGAGATCCTGAGCGCTTGGGGGAAAATTCTGGGCGGAAAAGCGCCCATGCTTTCCATTGAGATCACGCGGGAATGCCCGCTGAGTTGCCCCGGGTGTTATGCCTACGGCGACAGCCACCTCAGCGGCGGAAAAGTATTGTCGGAGCTGAACGATTTCCGCGGCGAGGCGCTGGTCAATGGCGTGCTGAATCTGGTGCGCAAGCATCAGCCGATGCACGTGTCACTTGTCGGTGGAGAGCCGCTGGTACGTCACCGCGAATTGAGCTCGATCCTGCCGGCGCTCAGCGCCATGAACGTCTTCGCACTGGTTGTTACCAGCGGCGTGATTTCTGTCCCCATGGAATGGATAAGTCTTCCGCGAGTCCGTGTGGCCATATCGGTGGACGGACTTCCCGAACACCACGACATTCGCCGTAAACCGGCGACCTATGAACGCATTCTGAAAAATATCGAGGGCCGCAAAGTAAACATCCACTGGGTGATAACGCGCCCGATGCTGGAGCGTCCCGGCTATCTGGAAGAGTACGTTTCGTTCTGGAGCGCGCGCCCGGAGGTGGATCACGTTTGGGTGAGTCTCTATACGCCTCAGATTGGCGAAGAGAGCGCCGAAAAACTGACCATCGAAAATCGCCAGGAGATTGCGCGCGTTTTGCCGCCGCTGGCACGCAAGTATCCGAAATTTCTGATGAACGATGGCATTGCGCAAGCGTTCATAACGCCGCCAACAAATCCTTCCGATTGCCTTTTTGCGAAAATGTCGGCGAACTACTCCGCGGATTTGGAAACGCGCGTGGAACCTTGTGTATTCGGGGGAACGCCTAACTGCGCGGAATGCGGGTGCGCGGCGAGCAGCGGGTTGCACTGGATCCGCACCGTAAAGGTCGCGGGCCCCTTGCGTGTGGGGCACTTCGTAAGCGGTTCGGTGGGCGTAGGCTCGCTGGTCAACCGGCTTCGCCGCAGCGCGCCGAAACCTACGCGCTGGAATTCCAGCGGCCCGCAAAACGGCAAGAAGCCGGAACTCGTGCAAATCGCTACTTAGTCTCTTTCGCTGATTTCCTAACGACCTAGCGGCCTTCAAACGGATAACGATCCTGTGACTGCACCGCCGCGGCAACACGCCGGCGCAGCGCAATCGTGTCCACCGGAGCGCGCTTGCCGAAGCGCTTTAGAACCGCCATTTGCGTAGTGAGCATGTCGCCTTCGTGCACGGCAGCGATGGCACGCTTCGCTTCATGTTCAATGCGTTCGGCTGCGTCCGCGATAAACACGCGCGCGGCGTCAATCATCGTCTGGGTTGCGGCTTCGCCCTTGGATGCAGCGGCTTTCTGGGCGCGCAACAGGCAAGACTCCATGGCATAAACTTCCATCACGATGTTGGCAAGAGCTGCGATGAGTTCCTGCTCTTCGGCGAGCTTCTCGCGGAATTTCTGGACTGCGCCGCCAGCGGCCTGGAGGAACATCTTCTTGGCGTTGGCCACGACTTTCGTTTCCTCGGCCAGAACTCCTTCGGGGGCTTCCTCGAACGACGGACCTGCGAGAATTTCATCCGCCAGCTTCATGGCTGCGGGAATTAGTGCAAGCTGGCCGCCCATCGCACGCTTCATAAGCATCTGGATGATGAGCATACGATTGATTTCGTTGGTGCCTTCAAAGATGCGGTTGATGCGCGCGTCGCGGTAGGCGCGGCATACCGGATAGTCTTCATGGAAGCCGTAGCCGCCGTAAATCTGCACGCCTTCATCCACAACACGACCCAGCATTTCGCTTCCATAGACTTTCGAGATGGAGCTTTCGATGGCGTATTCTTCGAGAACTTTCATGGCGTTTTGCACCTTGTCGCCCGAGCCGGAAGCCGCAACCATGGCCGCTTCGATATTCCCGGTCGAGCGGTACACCATCGACTCCACCGCATAAATCTGGATGGCCATTTCAGCCAGCTTCTCTTTCATCATGCCGAAATCGGCGATGGACTTGCCAAAGGCCTTTCTTTCCTTGGCGTATTTGGAGGAATCCCGCAGCACATTTTTCGAGCCTCCGACGGCGGAGGCACCCAGCGTGAAGCGGCCGGAGTTCAAAATGTTGAAGGCCACGATATGGCCACGCCCGATCTCATGCAGCACGTTTTCCTTGGGCACTTTGCAATTTTCCAGGAAGACCGGCGTGGTCGAGCTGCCGTGGATGCCCATCTTGTGCTCTTCATTTCCTGGTTTGCAGCCGGGGAAGCTGCGCTCGACGATGAAGGCGGTAAACTTTTCGCCGTTGACCTTGGCAAAGACGATGTAGAGGTCCGCGAAGCCACCGTTCGTGATCCACATCTTCTGGCCGTTCAGGATGTAATGTGTGCCTTCCGCGTTGAGCTCCGCGCGCGTCAGCGAATTCTGCGAATCGGAACCGGCCTGCGGCTCGGAAAGGCAATAGGCGCCAATCCATTCGCCGGTGGCCAGCTTGGGCAAATACTTTTTCTTCTGCTCTTCGTTGCCGAAATACACGATGGGCAGCGTGCCGATGCCGGCATGCGCGCCGAAGGTGACGGAAAAGCTGCCATAGACCGAGAGCTTTTCGGTGAGGACCGTGGTCGCGATTTTGTCGAGACCCGCGCCGCCATATTGCTCGGGAATTCCTGCGCTCAGCAAGCCAAGCTCACCCGCTTTCTTGACCAGGGACGGCATCAGGCCAGGCTTCTTGCTTTCGAGATCTTTTACGAGCGGGAGAACTTCCTTGACGACAAATTCTTCGGCGGTCTGGCCGATGAGCTTCTGGTCATCGGTGAGGTCGGCGGGCGTAAAGACGTCCTGCGGCAGGGGAGTCTCGAGGAGGAAACTGCCGCCTTTCGCGGCTTGCTTTGAAAGTGTTGCGGTGGCCATGGTGGTCTCCTTAGTCGTGTTATGTGCCGCCAACTGCAAAGTTTTTTTGTTGTTGCCTGCACGCGGATCGAGCCGAAGCCGATGCGCCCAAGCGGTTCTGAAAAACTGATAGTGACACACATTTTACTCCAGAGCATGCGGCAGGTAAACAGCGTTAAGCAAGCTGAAGGAAGGGATATAAGGAGGGGGATTTCTGGGAGGGCGAGCTGACCCATGATAGACCATATAATGTGTCTTGACAAAATAAATGGTCCATGAAAGACTGCGATGGTATTGAAGGAAGGGCGCTTTCGAGAGAATGCAAATCACGCGAAGTGGTGGCTGGAGACTCCCCAGCACGCGCCCCGCGCCTGGGGGCGCGAGCAGTACCGGTTCGGCGGCCGTCAATTTTCTGCGCGAGCGGACGCAGGCCGCGGCGCTCCTGCACCATCCTTTGCGATTGAAGATTTTGGAGGCAATGCTTGAGCCGGACTCGGCGACAGGAGTTGCGCGGAGGATGAAGTTGCCGCGGCAGACCGTCAATTATCATGTCCGCGAACTTGCTCGTGTGCGGCTGTTGGCGCGCGCCGGACGGCGCAAGCGGCGGCATCTCTTCGAGCAATGTTATGTTGCCACCGCACGCGGCTACGTCCTTTCTCCGGAAATGCTGGGTGCGCTTGCAGTCGACCCGGCAAAAGTAGCGGACACCTTTTCGGCGAACTATTTGCTCGGGATGGCTTCCAAGATGCAATCGGAACTGGCTCGTTCGGTGGAGGTGGCGTCCGAGGCGGGGAAGCGGCTGGCCACGCTTTCCATCAACACCGAGCTGCGCTTTACTTCGGCGGAGCAACGCGCGGCTTTCACGCAGGAATTGCAGCGAGCCATTGTCGAAGTGGTAGGGCGGCACAGTTCGCCGTTTGCAAACGTGGATGGGACGGCCGCCGACGGCCGACCATTCCGGTTAGTCGTAGGATGCTACCCAATTTCCCCCGCGAAGGAACAAATACCTCGGCCGCAACTAAAGGAGGAATGAAATGACGTTTCAAATTACGCGTTATCGAAAAACAATCGTCGCAATGGCAACGCTCCTCGCGTTCTGTGTTGCGGGAACCGCACTCGCGAAACGGACGAGCAAGTCCTGGCAGGACAGCAAAGCGGCGGAAACTCCCAAGTCCTCTCCCGAGATGGACCGCCTGAAATTTTATCTTGGAGAATGGGATTACACCGAAACCTATCCCAAGTCCGGCATGTACCCGAACGGCGCCAAAAATACAGGGGTTTACACGAGCAAGCGCGGCCCAGGCGGAAATTCACTGGTGAACGGTTTTCATTCGCAGGGCCCAGCGGGAAATTTCGAAGCGGTTCTTATAATGACGTGGGATCCTAAAGAAAAAGCTTACAAAGAGTATATTTTCGGCGACGGTTTTCCAGGTGCGGTCGTCGGAACCGGCCGATTTGAGGGCGATGCCCTGGTCTACCGGATAGAGTTCAGTGCTGGAGGTACGACCTACAAGTTACGCAACGTCACGCGAGTTGTGGGAACCGGGAAATTGGTTAGCGAAGAGTACTCGCAATCGGGAGACGCGCCGGAGACTCTATTTGTACGCGTCGAGTCAACAAAGCGCTAGTCGCGGGATCTCAGCAAACAACGTCGGTTGTCGGCCGCCGCAACTCGCTATCGAATCGTTCAGCGCCGAAGGGGCGTTCCCGATCGCGAAGTCAGTTTGGGGCAGCGGCTACGGCATCTTTGAACGAGAGCAAAAGAAACTTCGACTTGATTCCCAGGAAGTCTCCGACTCTGCGGGAGACCGTCGGCGGAAGCCAAAGCACGTCGCCCGTATGAAGAAAAGCGGTGTGCTCGCCGCCAAGCGATACGTCCAGATTCGCGTCGCTCATGACCACCAAAAGAGCGGCCGTGCGCGGTGAAGCGTCCACGTAGTCTTTTCCGCCTTCCACATGCACTTCGTCCATACGCATTTCATCGGACTCAAAGCAGCCGGTTACCTGCGAGAAGGGAATCTGGTTGTTTTGCTTCGGGTCGTTGCTTGACTCGGGGCACGCGCCAAGAGGGCGATCTACTTCCGGTTTTCCAGGCAGGTTGCGCGGCGAACCTTGCGGACGTTCCAGCTCGATAGTGATGTTATGGAAGGCGATGCCTGCATCGGTGCGAACGATGTGTGCAAAGCCGCCCGGCGAGTAGCGTGTATCGCCATCCTGGTAAATCAGGTGCGCTTCTGGTTTGCCCTGCACGGCGTTAATGAGATCCGAGAAGCCGAGCGTCAAGTAAAGGTAGGGCAAATCGTGCTGATGCAGAAGCGTTACGTCCAGAGGCGGAACGGTTACATTGAACACATGAACGTAGTCGTTCTGAAGAAGCAGCGAGTGATGCGGCTCATTCCTCACCGGCACGGCGGCCTGCGGCTGGATGGGATTTTGCGTGTTGATCTGAATGCCTTTCTGAGCATCCGACGGATTCGCGGGCGGCGCTTGCGCTTTTGCACCAACTGACGACACGACCGCGAAACACATCAGCAAGGAGATTTTCATTTACAAGGCATCCTATGACGGCACGAAACGTACTGGCAAGTTAAACGGTTTAGAGCGGGAAATCGTTACAGCTCCCCATCTGGAATATATTAACCGGAAGTATCGCAAAATGGGCGTTACGTGTTCGAGGTTTTTAGAGGCGCTCCAGAATTCCCGCCGCGCCCATGCCTCCGCCGATGCACATCGTTACCATGCCGTAGCGGGCCTTGCGGCGCTGCAATTCGCGGAGAATCGTGGCGGTCAGCTTGGCACCCGTGCAGCCGAGGGGATGACCAAGGGCGATGGCGCCCCCGTTGGGATTCACGCGAGAAGGATCGAGGCCGGCTTGCTGAATTACGGCCAGGGACTGCGCGGCAAACGCTTCGTTTAATTCGAAGACAGCGATGTCATTTAAGGTGAGGCCGGCAAGTTTCAGCGCTTTGGGAATGGCGGCGACCGGGCCGATCCCGAATTCTTCGGGCAAGACTCCGGCAGTGGCATAAGCCACAAAACGGGCCAAGGGTTTCAATCCCAGCGATTTGGCGCGCTCGTCGCTCATGACGACTGTGGCAGCGGCGCCATCGCTCATCTGCGAACTGTTTCCCGCGGTCACCGTTCCGGCGACGTGAAAGGCGGGCTTGAGCTTGGCAAGTGCTTCCATGGAAGTGTCCGCGCGCGGACCTTCGTCGGTTTCAAAAGTGAAGGTTTGCGTGGACGGCTTGGGGGAAGATTTTGTTTTTGCGCCGCCAGCCGACGCCCCATTCGCCAGCGCGGTAATTTTCACTTCGACGGAAACTGTTTCTTCCTTGAAGTTTCCGGCGGCTATCGCTGCCAGCGCTTTTTTGTGGGAATCCACGGAAAACTGATCCGCCTGCTCACGCGTAATTCCAAATTTGCGCGCGATATTTTCCGTTCCCAGCCCCATGTTGATGTACGCATCGGGATTGTGGTCAACGAGCCAGGGATTCGGGGAAACCTTGTTGCCGCCCATCGGCACCATCGTCATTGACTCTGTGCCGCCCGCTACAATCGCATGGGCCGAGCCGGAGCGGATGCGTTCCGCAGCAATGGCGATGGCTTGCAAACCAGAAGAGCAAAACCGGTTGATGGTCATCGCCGAAATCTCGATCGGCAAACCAGCTCGTAGAGCGGCGATGCGCGCCACGTTCATGCCTTGCTCGCCTTCGGGCATCGCGCAGCCCAAAATCACGTCGTCGATTTCTTTAGCATCCAGTCCGGGAACTCGCGCCAGCGATTCCTTAATCGCCACCGCCGCGAGGTCATCGGGGCGCGTCGCGCGCAGCGAGCCCTTAAATGCTTTTCCGACTGGTGTTCGTACAGAGGAAACAATCACTGCTTCAGGCATGGCAACCTCGCAATCTACTATTCTTGACTATTGTTGGGCGACTTGGCAGGAAAAGCAAATCATCGCGGATAGACTGCTATTCATAGCGTAACGCGACGAGGGGATCCACGCGGGTAGCGCGCCGCGCAGGGATGTAGCAAGCCAGCAGCGCGACCGCAATCATCAACAGTATCACCGCGGTGAAAGTCAGCGGATCGGTGGCGGTAACGCCAAACAGCAGGGACACAACCGTGCGGGTGAGCGCCAACGCGCCCGCGATCCCGGCGGCCACGCCAATCAAAATGGTTCGTATTCCTTGCCCCAAAATCATGGCGAGAACCTCGCGCGAGCCCGCGCCCAGCGCCACACGCACACCAATCTCGCGCGTGCGGCGGCTGACGGAATAGGCCATCACGCCAAAGACGCCCGCCGTGGTAAGCAGCAGAGCGGTCACTCCGAAGAAGCCGATAAGTATCAGGTTGAACCGGCGCGAACCCAGCGAGGACGAATAGACCTGGGAAAACGTCCGGAATTTCGCGGGAACCTCGGGATCGAGTTCCTGAAGGATCGCTCGCGCGGACGAGGCAACCGGCTTCGTGTCGGATTCGCTCAGCATCGTAAGCGTAATTGCCGACCGCGGCCGCTGGAACAAATCCACATAAACTGTCGGCCGGGACGGGGAGTCGAGGCCGTATTGGTGAACGTTGCCGACGATGCCCACAATCGTCAGCAAGCGCAAATCTCCGTCCATGTTGCCGAATTCAATGGTGTGGCCGATAGGATCCTGCCCGGGCCAGCGCTCGCTCGCCAGCGATTCGCTGATCACCGCCACGTGCGGAGAATCGGCGCCGTCGCGTTCATCGAACATGCGCCCGCGAACCAGGGGAATCTGCAGCGCTTCAAAGTAACCGCGCGAGGCTACGCAGAAATCCGCCACTCCCATGCGCTCCTTCTGGAGAAACAGCGCGTCGAAATCAGCCAGATTCTTCGGAACTTCATTCTGGTTTAACAGCAAAAACATTCCATCGGGAAGACCGTTATCATCTAGAGGCAGAGAGCTTGCCGCGCCCACTTTCTGCACGCCCGGAATTTGCTGCAAACGTCCGATCAAATTCGAAAAGAAAATCGCCTGAGTGGCTTTGGCTTTTGGATCGTCAGCCCCCGGAAGCGAAACTTCCATCGCAACAATTTTCTCCACGCGGAAACCGGGATTCACTTCGAGCACTTTCATCAGGCTGCGGCCGAGCAGTCCCGCTCCAATGACAAGAACGAGCGTGATGGCCATCTGCGCCGCCACAATCAGTCTTCCAACCTTCGCACCACTTTGCGTACCAGCTTGTCCGCGTCCGCCTTCCACCAATGCATTACGCAGGTCGCGCGATGTTGTGCGCACCGCCGTGAAAGCGCCCAGGCCCACGGCCACTGTCGTCGAGAGCAGCAGTGCAAACAGAAGTACGGGAATATTGATGGACACGCTGTCCAGGCGCGGCAAACTTTCCGGTGCCAAACCCACTAATCCCGCCACGCCGAAGATCGCTCCGAGCACGCCGAGTCCGCCACCCACAAGCGATAGCAGCAACGCTTCCGTAAGGAATTGCCGGACCAACCGCCGGCGTGGCGCGCCCAGCGCGCTGCGAATGGCCAGTTCTCGTTCGCGCACCGAAGCCTGCGCCAGCAAAAGATTGGCGACATTTGCGCAAGCCACGAGCAGAAGAAATCCCACGGCTCCAAGCAGTATCAGCAACGGCGACCGGGTTTCGCCGGTGATGGAATCCTGCAGCGGCAGGACGGCTCCATCCTTCAACAGATATTCGTTTTGGTCGCTTGCGGTATCGTGAATGCGCCGCGCAATCGAGCTGATATCACCCTTCGCCTGCACGACCGTCACGCCGTCGCGCAGACGCCCCACACAGGAGAAGTTGTGCGAGGTTCTGCTGGTATTCTCTCCGTCGAGATCGGCCGGTAGCCACAAGGCCACGTCCCGCGGAAATTGAAATCCCGCCGGCAGCACTCCGATGACCGAATAGAGTGCGTTGTCAATTTTCAGGTGCGATTCTGAAAGGTCCGGCGACGCACCGAGATACTCCTTCCAATACCCGTTGCTGACCAGCACGACCCGCGCAGCGCCTTTTTTCGTGTCGCTTCCGGTGAAATCCCTACCGATGATTGGCTGAACGCGAAACACTTTCAGAAAGTCCGTGCTCACGGCGGCAACCTGCAAGCGCATCGGTTGCGAAGCGCCTGAAACAGAAACGACGCCGTCGCTGTACTTGGCTATGGCCTGGAAGCTGCGGTTTTGATCGCGAAAATCATCGAAGTTTGGATCGGCCAGCCGGGACAAATGCCCGCGGGTTGTCACTTCGGAGATGGCCATGATGCGGTTGGGTTCCGCGTAGGGAAGCGGGCGCAGAAGGATGCCATAAACCACACTGAAGATGGCCGTCGTCCCACCGATGGCCAGCGCCAGTGTAAAGACCATAATCGCCGTTGTGCCGGGATTTTTGCGCAGCTGCCGGGCGCCATAGCGCACATCGGCGAATACCGAACGCAGCCACTCGGATTTCCGGTCATCGCGAACCTGCTCCTTCACCACTTCGATTCCGCCCAGCTCCATGCGCGCGGCACGTTGCGCCTCCTCGGGCGACATGCCGGCGCGGATATTTTCTTCCGCGAGCAGGTCGAGGTGCGAGCGGACTTCCTGGTCGAGATCATCTTCCCGGCTTTGTGGAGAAAAAAGATTTCGCAGAAAGCTTCGGACTTTCACGAGGAGCGGCATGCCAATACCTTTCTACGACGCTTCGAGCGCCTGTGCGATGGCCCAGGAGATGCGGTCCCAGCGTTTTGTTTCGAGTTTGAGTTGCTTCCGTCCGGCGTTTGTCAGCCGATAATATTTCGCGCGGCGGTTATTTTCGGAGTCTCCCCAGAACGAGGAAATCCAGCCTTCTTCTTCCATGCGATGCAGGGCGGGGAAAAGCGATCCAGGCTTAACGTGAAACGTCTGGCGCGTGATCTGAAGGATTCTGCGAGAAATCCCGAGGCCGTGCCGCTCGCCTGTCATCAGCGACTTCAGGATCAGCAGGTCCAGTGTGCCTTGCAAAAGACTGGTTGGCGCGGAATCCAATGCGTTCTCCTATCGTCATTCTATAGGGATGATAGCGGCGTACCTATAGAATGTCAATAGGAGGCGGAACTATTGCCTATTGCGGTCGAGTTGTTCTTTTTGGGCCCGCGCCGCGGCTCGCCGCGCCGCAGCGGCGGAATCGCCGAAGATGGAAAACGACAAAGGGGCCGTCAGGGTAAGGCAGTGAATCGCGCCCTGCGACTTCGCCGCCTCCGTGGCTTCGATGGTCGCGATTTCAGCCTTCGGACCAAACGCGGACGCAATCTCTTTCAGCGCTGCGGCCTGTATATCCGTTTCATAATCCTTGAACGATGGAACAAGAATTTCTTTGTGCCCGTCCGAACCTTCTCGAACGAGGACATTTAACGTGCTCGGATAATACGTATGCCCGTTTGCGGGAATTTTCGGAAATGGCGAAGACACCGGCACCACTTCGTATCCCAGGCGTCGCAACCGTTCGGCATTCAATTCCATGGCCAATTCCGCTTCCATCGCCAGGTCGCGTTCCGGCGCGCTCAATCTGCTCCAATATTCCGCCGCAAATGGTTTTGAAAGATCGAACGAAGCGAGCAGAATTTTTTTGCCACCGGCGGGCAGCGCGAACATGTCAATGTGCTCAATCACCGGGCCTGGCAGCGACTCGAGATAGGTCACCTGCTTGCAGCCGCCGATTTTCTCCAGTTCCTGATCCACATTGATGTTTTGATCTTTGTTGCGCGAGAGAAGCACGCGCGTGGTCAGGCACCGGCCGTCGTCCAGCTTGAAAAGATTTCCTCCGTCGAGCGCGACCTGCGAGCTCTCATAGTGAAAATCGGGAGCCGCCAGAACCGCATCTGCTATATCGTATGCGGAATTTTCGTCGTTGGTCCGTTGTGGAGACGTTTCGTTCAGAAGCTGAGAAAATTCTTTCAGGACAAACAACTTGGCGTCAATGGCTGCCACCCCGGCTTTATGCGCGTCCGGCGTCGAGCCCTGGCCCAGCGTTTCCGGCTGATCCTCCTTCTGACGCATCTCCAGCAGCCTCAGCCGTGCTGTTTCCAATTCCTGAGCTTTCTCCCGCTTCGCTTCTTCCAATCGAAGATCGAAGTAACGCCAGTGAGCGACGTAGGCCGCTCCCCCGGCAGTTTCAATCTGCGGACCGAAATCGCGAATCCACACTCCGTCGTGCGCCACGACTTTGATGCGGATGACGTCGCTATGGAGCAGTTCGCATATGCGGAACTCTTCACATCGCTGCGCTACGGCGCTTTTCGTGGTTTCGTCAGGAGCCAGCAGCAGCACCGGTCCGAACTTGGCGGTTTCCCGGACAATATTCATCTGTGTCTCGAGCAGACGCTTCTCTACCTCGAGCTCCGATTCGGAATCGCCCAAAATTCCTTCGCCCACGTGGCGCCGGTGTTCCGCACGGGCATCCAAAGCTTCAAGCGCCAGCACCACGACATCGTTCGCCGCATGTTGCGCCGGAGCCGGCGCAGTTTGTGACCGAGCCACGCCAACGGACAGAATCAAGCCCGCCAGAAGCAAGCGAACGGGGCGTGACAGCTTACGCTGAGTGCCGGCAATCATGCGGTTCTCCCAACGATTCATTTTAACGGTTGCCAAGGAAATGAGAAATGGTTCCCGGAATACGTCAATTGGACCAGTGCGCGGCTTCCCCTTGTCAAACTAGGAGAGGCGCGTTACACTCCTAGTTAGACTAGGAGGCCACGCACCGTGGGCAAAACCGCAGAACTTCTTCCCGGCACGCTCGACATGCTGATTCTCAAAGCGGTGTCGTTGAAGCCCCTGCATGGATACGGCGTATTGCAGCGCATCCGGCAGATTTCCAAGGATGCGCTGGAGATTCCACAGGGATCGTTATATCCGGCGCTTTACCGCTTGGAGCATCACGGTCTCATCGCGGCCGACTGGGGACTCAGCGAGAACAACCGCCGCGCAAAGTTCTACACCTTGACCCCCGCGGGACGCCGCCGCCTGCGCGACGAAACCGAGGGCTGGAACCGGTTAACGTCCGCAATCGCCGCGGCTTTGAACGCGACGCCGGAGGAAGTCTGACATGTTCAAACGCTTTCGTTCGCTGTTTCGAGCGCTCGCTCGGCGGCGCGATTTCGAAGATGGGATGTCTGAGGAGCTGCGCTTCCATATCGAGCAATCGACAGACGAACTGGTGCGCTCCGGCATGTCGCGGGAAGAAGCGGCACGCCAGATAAGGATGGAGATGGGCAACGTCGCCAATGTCAAAGAAGATTGCCGCGAGGCATTCGAGCTTCATTTCTTCGACGAGTTTCGCAGGCAGCTAAATTACGCCGCTCGTTTGCTGCGAAAGACGCCGGTTTTCACCATTACCGCGCTCCTGACTCTCGCTGTTTGTTTCGGCGCCAATCTGACGCTTTTTGCGGTGATTGACTCGGTGCTGCTCCGTCCGCTGCCGTTTCCCGAGCCCGGCCAGCTCGTCACCCTATTCAACACGTATCCGAAGGCCGGCGTCGAACGGGACGGTTCCTCGCTGACCAACTACTACGAACGGCGCGGCCATATTTCCTCGTTCACGTCGCTCTCGATCTTTAGCTATGGTACGGAAATTATCGGTGAGGCAGGATCAACGGAACGCGCGCCCACTCTGCGAGTATCTCCCGAGTTTTTCTCTACTCTTGCGCTTGGCCCCGTGATGGGACGCAGTTTCACGGAAGAAGAAACCACTTCTGAAACCGACCAGGTGGCCATTCTTTCCGACAGTTTTTGGCGAGAGCGATATAACGCTGACCCGCATGTGATCGGGAAGCAAGTTCGGGTAAACAGTGTTCCGAGAACCATAATAGGCGTTCTGCCTCCCGACTTCCGTTTCCTCTCTTCCGACGCCCGCTTGTTTCTTCCCCTGGCATCGCGTCCCGAAGATCGAACGCCCCTGCGGCGGCATGCCGGTGGAAATGTCATTCAAATGATTGCCCGTCTCAAACCGGGCCACACGCTCGCCCAGGCTCAGTCTGAACTCGACGCGCAGAATGCGGCGTTGGAGCTGGACGACCCGCAAGCCAAAATGATTGCGGATGCAGGCTTTCGGACTCTCGTGGTGCCGCTGCATGCCGACCACGTCGCCGCTATCCGTCCCACGCTATTGTTGTTGCAAGCAGGCGCGATTGGCCTGCTCCTGATCGGCGCAGTCAACTTGCTCAACCTTCTGTTGGTCCGCGCCAGCGGTCGAGCGAAAGAATTAGCTATTCGCCAGGCGCTGGGTGCGGGCCGGGGATATGTTGTGAGCGAAGTGTTGGTAGAGACGACTTTGCTCACTGTAACCGGAGGACTTCTCGGGCTCGCCGTCGGCGCCGTCGGAATCCAGCTCTTGCGCGTATGGGGTACGGATCGCCTCCCCTTGGGAGGTCGTATTGCCTTCGATGCGCGGTTGGCATTGGCCGCTCTCGCTGCAGCCATCTTGATGGGCTTCGTGTTCGCCGTGCCCGTGGCATGGTTCCATCTTCGCGGCCATCTGAACCATGCGCTGCAATCGGAAAGCCGCGGTGGAACCAGTGGCCGTGCCACGCAATTCCTTCGTCATGGCTTCATCGTGGCTCAGATTGCTTTAGCATTCGTGCTGCTGGCCGGAGCCGGCCTGCTGGGCCTCAGTCTTCAACGTGCGATGGCTGTTTCTCCGGGCTTCCAGTCCGACCACATCCTCGCTGGGCAGATATTGCTTCCCTGGGCCACGTATTCGGAAGGGGCTCGTCTGACGTTTGTGGAAAACTTGCTGGACAAGATCGGCCACTTGCCAGGAGTGATGTCGGCAGGTGTCGTCAACAATGTGCCCTTCAGCGGCCACAGTGGAAAAAGCGCGGCCACCGTCGAGGGCTATACTCCCCGGCCTGGTGAATCCGCGCGAGGGCACTACTCTTACGGCGTCGGCGGCGACTACTTTCGCGCCATGGGTTTCTCTCTGCGGGCCGGACGATTCCTGACGGCCGACGATTCACGCCGCCCCCAGCGCGTCTGCGTTGTAGATGAAGATTTCGCGCGGTACTACTGGCCGAATGGCAATGCTATCGGACAAAGATTGTGGGACGGATCGGAGGGAGGCAAGGACAGCGAAGCCTTCACCGTTGTTGGTGTGGTCGGCGCGGCGAAACAAGTGGGGTTGACCGAAGACCAGGCGCAGGGCGCGATTTATTATCCCTATGAATTCCGTATCGGGGACAGTTTCTTCGTCACAGTGCGAACAAACTTTCCACCGGAGTCGCTGGGGCTGGCGCTGCAAAAGGCAGTTCGGCAAATCGACTCCGATATTCCGGTCAATGATGTCCGGTCCATGGATACCCGCATTGCCGATAGTCTTGTCGTGCGTCGCTCACCCGCACTGCTGGCCAGCATTTTCTCAGGCATAGCTTTATTGCTCACGGCCATCGGAACTTATGGCGTGTTGAGTTTTGCGGTCGCGCAGCGTCGCCGCGAAATCGGTGTACGTATGGCCTTGGGGGCGCAACCTTCGCAGATCCGAACGCAGTTCTTGTTTCTCTCGTTGCGCTTGCTGTTCTGCGGAACCCTATTGGGAATGATGGGAGCATGGCAAGCCGGCCGGGCCATGCGTACAGTGCTTTTCCAGGTAGAACCGCTTAGTCTGGCGATCCTCGCGGGCGCCGCGGGCATAATGGCAGCAGTGTGCCTCGTGGCTTGCTTGCTGCCGTCGCAACGCGCCGCGCGAATATCTCCGGTTGAGACTCTTGCAGAGGAGTAGTGAGGCGGTTTCGACTCGAGGAGGCAATTTGTCGCCGATTTCGTAACCCGGTTTGTTGAACTCCTCGCCCAGATATCCGAAATCAGCGAGCGGTTCGGATCAGCCTCGGCTTCATTGAAGCCCGATCCGGTCAAATTCCTTGCGCAAGGCTAGACTGTCGAGACTCGATAGTGGCAAGCCAGCAAAGGATTTATTCTGCGGTCGAGCAGCAGGACGTTTGGCAACACTGCGCGACCTCAATCTGAGGCCCGAAATCGCGTGGCGCTAGCTCTACCCGTCAGGAATAAACGGCGACTCCCTGGAGTCAGGAGGCAAACTCGCCATCAGCCAGCGAAAAAGTATTGTACCCGCTATTCCTCCTGCGACCTGGGCCACAATAAAGAGAGCTACATCAGGAAGCCGGATTCCAGAAAAGGTGTCACTCATTGACCGCGCAATGGTTACTGCCGGGTTTGCGAATGAGGTTGACGCCGTGAACCAATAGGCTGCCGTAATATATCCTCCTACAGCGAAGGAAATAAGATTGGGATGCGACCGAGTGCATCCCGAAATCACACACATGAGTCCAAACGTGGCGATGAATTCGCTCAACCATTGAGCCGGACCGCTGCGGACATGGTGGGAAAGAGAAACCAGCCGCAAACCAAACATGGCGTTTGCCGCCATGGCTCCGCAAATTCCGCCAATAATTTGACCAACGACATACGGAAGGATCTCAGCGCGCGCCAGCCCTCCCTCCATGGCGCTTGCAACCGATACGACAGGGTTGAGGTGGGCGCCTGAAATAGGACCAAAAGTGAGTATCAGGGCCACGAGAGTGGCGCCGGTGGCGATTGTATTGGCAAGAAGTGCCAGACCAGTGTTCCCGCCGCATAAGCGCTCGGCCATGATGCCCGAACCGACGACGCCTGCCACCAGTAACATGGTGCCAAGGAACTCCGCCACAACTCGAGCAGCCAGTCGCGGCCTCATTGACAGCCTATCCGGTCAACTTCCTTGCGCACGGCCAGACTGTCGAGACTGGAGAGCGGCAAAGCCAGCAACAGATTTATTCTGCGGTCGAGAAGCAGGAACGCATCCCGGAAGGCACGCTCGATTTGTTCCGGCGTACCCGAAACGTGCGCGGGATCGGCTACGCCCCAATGCGCTGTTATCGGTTGGCCCGGCCAGACCGGGCAGGCTTCCTTAGCCGCGTTATCGCAAACCGTGAAGACAAAATCCATCTTCGGGGCTCCGGGTTGCGCGAACTCCGCCCAATCCTTGCTACGCAAACCGTCGGTCGGCAGTTTTGCTATTTCAAGCTGCCTTAGTGCTTCCGCCCGAACCAGCCCGGTAGGATGACTTCCCGCGCTGTAAGCGGTGAAATTGGGCTTTCCCTTCGCGTTTAGTATGGCTTCGGCCATGATCGAGCGCGCGGAATTTCCCGTGCAGAGAAACAGAGCGTTGTAATGTTTTGACATAAGCGCTAGTTCAGCACGCTGGACCGCGTCATTCTTTGGCGGCTGGCTTGACCGCACGAACGAACGCGCTCATGAATTTGCCGTCCACTTGGGGCGCAATGGCGTCGGCATCAATTCCTGCAGTTGCCAGAAATTCCCTCGCATCCGCAGCTCGATAGATTCGCGTTGGTTCCAAATCCACTTGCTCGAATCCCGCTGCCTGCAATTTGTTCCGATAATCTGCCGCGTCGAGCGCTCCCGCGACGCAGCCAACCCACAGAAGCACGCTCTCGCGGATTTCGGGAAGAATTTCGCCGCGAGTCACTACATCCGATACCGCGAATCGGCCTCCGGGCTTCAGCACCCGGAATGCCTCGCGCAATACCTGTGCTTTGTCCGCCGAAAGATTGATCACGCAATTCGAAATGATCACATCCACGCTGTTATCCGGAAGCGGGATGTGTTCAATTTCACCTCGCAGGAACTCGACATTCTCAGCGCCCGCTTTTTTCTTGTTTTCATTTGCTAATGCCAACATTTCATCCGTCATGTCCAGACCGTACGCCTTCCCGGTTGGACCGACTCTTTTCGCCGAAAGAAGCACGTCAATGCCGCCGCCAGATCCCAGATCGAGCACCGTCTCACCCGCATTCAGTTTCGCCAGCGCCGTGGGGTTTCCGCAGCCGAGCGAAGCAAGCATCGCCTCTTCTGGAATTTGGTTCGCCTGGTTTGCGTCGTAGAGATTCGAAGTAATCGGGTCGGGACAACCGCAAGACGTGGAAGCTCCGCAGCATGAACTGCCACCCGACTGCGCGCGAAGTGCCGCCTGGCCATATTTTTCTCTGACGGTTTCCTTGATATTCGTCTCACCCACGATTTTCCCTCCTACCTGCATATCTGGATAATTTCTTTGGGTTTCAAAGCTTTATTCCGCGTGCAGCATTCCGCGTAAAGAAAACGCAGCAATTCCTGGAGAGCTTCCGTGTTGGCCGTGTACCGCAGGAAAGTGCTCTCCCGCTGGACGTTCACCAGCCCCTCGCTTTTCAGTTTGTCGAGATGGTGGGAAAGTGTTGAACTGGGAATGTCCAGTTCTTCCTGAATATCCCCGACGACCAGCCCTTCAGGATGTGCGGAAAGAAGAGCCTGCATGATTCGCAGGCGCGCTTCGGTTCCCATCGCGGAAAACATGTCGGCGTACCGAACTACCTGATCGCTGCTAGTATTGTTCATATTTCGAGAATTGCAGAAATATGGAAACATGTCAAGGAAAATACAGAAACCGTTCCGATGGGAATCCGCTTATTTTACTGGGTAGGCTGTTGTTAGGAAAAATCGGCCGGTTCGACAAGGCAAGCGGGAAGCCGAAAGCAGGTTCACCCGGAAGCGGGACTGGCGCTCTCCTTTACGCAGGTCGACGCTGCCCCGCAGGTCACTTTTTAATCGCGACGCCTTTGCGCGGAATAAAAATTGTGCCCGGCGGCGTAATCTTGTTCACCACGGAAAAATTACGCTGGTTCAAGGCGATGGCCATACGCCCCCGCGAATCAACGTAAAGCAGCGGATCGCCAACCGGCACATCCATGAATGTCTTCACGTAAGGCACGCTGAACGGCTTCTTATCCAGTTGTACGATGATCTTGTCGCCGAGTTCGTAGCCCAGTTTCTTGAATTCCTCGGCCGGGATGTCTGTGATGAGCGAACCGTAGGGATCATCCAAAGCAATAACGTCCCCGTCGATTCCGTTTTCGGAAGTTTTGGAAAGTTTTGGCGTCAATTGCACGAGTTGCGCTAGCGGTGGTCCTGCTTGCGTGTAGTCCCAGCCTTCGGCGAGATGCGCTGCCGACGGCGAAAAAATATCGCGTCCGTGAAATGTCGAAGAAACCTGCGGCTGTAGCATCCAGGCTGTGTTGGTGATTTCTCTCGCGGAGTCAAAGCCGTCCCGCTCGATCACCGGGGTAATGATTCCATTGTCGGGCAGCACAAAATACTGCCCCTTCTTTGATTTGACGATGATCGCTTTACGCGAGGTGCCGACTCCCGGATCCACCACCACAAGAAAGACTGTGCCAGAGGGATAGTACGGCGTAACACCCGCTAAAAATCGCGCTGCTTCTTCAATCTGGAAGGGGGTCACCTGGTGGGTAATGTCCATCACCCGCGCATTCGGTGCAATGCCCACAATCACCGCCTTACACAGCGCGACCGCGTCGTTGGCGACGCCGAAATCCGTCATGAACACAATGGTGGGCCGCGCCGTCGCGCCGGCCGGTCCGTTCGCCCCCTTTTCAGCGGGAGCCTTTGCACATGCAAAACAAAAAGCCACGCTCGCAAGAATGGAAAGTAGGAAAGAACGATCGCGCAATGACATCGAATCTCCTGGATTCTTCAGTTTTTGCTGCGAGCAGGCGTAAGCCGCTCCGCTACTGCAAGGCTGGCCGAGAAATTAAGCCGGATGCTTCAACTGGATGCAAGCTGCCCCGAAAAAAGTCTGCTCATCCCCCGAACCTTGCAAAGTATACAGTAAGCCGAAAAGCAGTGTCTCCGTGCATCGCTTTGAAAGCGTCGGCGCTTCCGAGCCAATTAAACTTCATTGGATACGGTCGGCATCTCCAGTAGAATATGCGGACTTCGTAAGGAAGTTACGCAAGACCAAGCAGCCTGCCGCGCCCAGAGAAGGCCCAGCCGCATTGCGTACGTAAAATCAGAACTTCAAAGGGAGAATAACTGTGCGTCGAAGTGTACTCGTAATTTTGTTATTGGGTTTCTGCGCCATGAGCGCGCAAGCCGATCAGGTCACCCTGAAAAACGGCGACCGCCTCACCGGAACCATCGTCAAGTCCGACGATAAAACTCTCTTGATTAAAACCGACCTCGCCGGCGATGTTAACGTGCAATGGCAAGCCGTCACCGCCATCGTGTCTTCGCAAAATCTCCATCTTTCTCTAAAAGATGGTCAGACGATCGTCGGCACCGTGAATACCAACGATGGAAAATTTGAAGTGACCACCAAGGACACCGGTCCCGTCACGGCCGCGAAAGATAACGTCGTTGTGGTTCGCGATGACGCCGAACAAAAGGCCTACGACGATCAGGTGGAGCGCCTCCGACATCCCCACCTAACCGACTTTTGGAGCGGCCTGCTTGACACTGGGCTCAGCCTCACCCGCGGCAATTCCGAGTCGCTGACCTTCTCGCTATCGGGTAAAGCAGCGCGCGTCACAGATACCGACAAAATTTCCGTCTACAGCACGGCGATCTACACCGACAGCACTGTGGATGGCGTTAACTCCACGACCGCGCACGCTATCCGCGGCGGAATTCGCGGCGACCTGAACGTCAGCAGCAAGGTGTTCGTCTTCGGCTTTACCGACTTCGAGTATGACCAGTTCCAGGACCTTGACCTTCGCAATGTTGTCGGCGGTGGATTCGGCTATCACGTAATCAACACAAAAAAGACGACTTTGGATGTTTTTGGAGGCGGCGACTACGACCAGGACTTTTTCGGCGCCATCGCAGCTACCGCAACGACCCCTGCAACGCCTGCCGTAACGCGTAAGAACGGCGAACTCGACCTAGGAGAAACCTTCAACACGAAGATCAACAACCGGACCACGATCACGGAACAGTTCAGCATTTATCCCAACGTGACAACCACGGGAAGCTACCGTTTTCAGTTTGACGCCACCGCTGCCACCAAGCTCAAGAACTGGCTCAGTTGGCAGGTCACTTATAGCGACCGCTTCCTCAGCGATCCCCTTCCCGGTTTTAAGACAAACGACCTGATTCTGTCGACGGGCGTTCGCTTGACATTCGGTAAGGGGGTGTTCTAAATGGAGCGCACTCATCTTTGTTCCAATTAGAATTCGCTGTTTAGGAGGCACCTTATGGGCGTCATCGCTTGGCTGATCACGGGCCTGATTGCTGGCTGGCTCGCCGGACTTGTCATGAAGGGCGGCGGCTACGGCATCATTGTGGATATCCTGCTCGGGATCGTCGGAGGGTGGTTGGGGGGCTGGGTTTTCGGCCTTTTGCACCTGCCGATTCCGGGAGGGCCGATGGTCGGCTCGATCATCGTGGCGTTTATTGGAGCGGTGATCCTGGTGGGGATCACTCGGCTCATTAAGAGAGCCTAGAACTGCTTTTGGCTTTATCGGTCAAAAGGATGAGGATCGCGCTGCACCCGGCGTTAGATTTCTGGGTCAGCGCGATTCCCGTTTAGGAACAGATCTAAACTGCCCAATATCCCTCGTTTGGGCTTTTTATCCGCCTTAAAGCGCCTCTTCTTCTGAAACTTCTGATACGAATTAGGCTGCCATATCACCATTAGATGAGGCGAAAACGCCTGTCCGTAGGGTCAGGTTTAGAAGGAGCCGGGACGGCGTAGTACAGGGAAAAACAGGCGAAAGTAGAGGCGAAAGCCGATTGCCAAGTAAGTGCTTTAATGTTAGTATCTTACGGGGATTTTGGGGCGGTCATAGTGGTACTGAACCACTAGTTTAGGCACCAAAATGTGACTTCTGTACCATCGCATTTAGGACAGGTCCGATGTCTAATGGGACAGGTCAGAACACATGGACCGAACGGACAGGCTGCCGCATCCAAGTACAGGTAAACAAGAAGCAAAGCAAAGCGAGTCGGTTACAGAAAAGCGGGGATGCAAAACAGAGGAAAGATGAAGAATAAAGACAACAAGCGGAAGTGGATGTGGTGGTTCCTGGGCGTGGTGCTCGCGCTTCAACTCTATTTCGTGCGCGAATTGCTGGCGGCATTTGCGATTTTTGCAATCGGATTTGCGGCCATCGCCTTTGTGGTGATGAGCCTATATATGCTTCAGAAGGTTTGGGAAACAGGCGTACAGCGGGTTGCGGACAGCCATAACCCGGTTGTGGATATGGCGCGGCGCGGAGTTAACGCCGTGGAAGATCTCGCCCGTCGGCCGTTGCGCCGCCCGGGTTCGGCCGCAGCGCGGTAAGCCAATCGTTTCTGGGTTTTTGCCAGGGCGCACACGCGGGGCGAATCGACGCTGCCTCCTTCAGGGTTGAAACGCACCGCTAGCCATACAAAGAAAAGGGCCAGTCGTCCTGAGAGAGCGGCTGGCTTTTTCTTTTCAATGACTTAGGTGCCCGCCTGAGGAAAAATAGAATTTCGTCACAAAGTGCTTGACACTTTCACTTGCCGCATTGTATTTAACCAGTAGGTTAAATACAAAATGACCTCGGAACAGCTAAACTCAACGTTTTCAGCACTTGCCGATCCAACCCGCCGCGCCATCCTGGCCCATTTGATGTCGGGAGATGCGTCCGTAAGCGAACTGGCCGAGCCCTTCCACATGAGCATGCCGGCCGTCTCGAAACACTTGAAAGTATTAGAAAACGCGGGGCTTATCACTCGCGGCAAGGAGGCGCAATCGCGTCCCTGCCGGATCGAGGCGGCCCCGCTTAAGGACGCTTCCGATTGGCTGGAGAACTATCGCATGGCATGGGAACAGCGGCTCGACCGTCTGCACGACTTCCTGAACAAGGCGCAGGCCAAGGAGAAAAAACATGGGCGATCCAAAAAGTAGCTCTGCGGCAAGTGAGGCGCCGCAAGAACTTTTCCTGACGCGCATTCTGGGTGCTCCCCGGGCGCTGGTTTTCAAAGCGTGGACCGATCAGAAACAGGTTGCGCAATGGTGGGGGCCGCGCGGCTTCAGCAACCCCGTTTGCGAATGGGATGCCCGGCCCGGCGGGGCGATTCGCATTCACATGCGTGGACCTGACGGCACGGTTTATCCGATGGGCGGCGTGTTTAAGGAAGTGGTCGAGCCGGAGCGACTCGTTTTTATCAGCACCGCCCTTGCGGACGAGAAGAGCCAGCCCTTATTCGAGATTTTTAACACCATTACTTTCGAGGACTTCCACGGCATCACAAAACTCAGGCTGCACGCACGGCTGCTCACTGCGGAGTTCAAGATGACCCCGCAAGCCGCAGCTGCACTTTCAGGCATGGAGCAAGGGTGGAGCGAAAGTCTTTACCGGCTTGCCGATCACTTGGACGCGGCGCGCCGCTAGCTCCCGGTTATCCGACGAGGGATTTATGTTTTTGAGCCCATCTTTGGCGAACACTGGCGATCAACTGGTCTTTGTCGCGCCGCATTTCGCGGACCAGGGGCTGATTGCCGGTTTCTTCGTGGCGGGCTGCCCAGAGGACCATTTCGGTGAGAACGGGGGCAAGGTCAATGCCTTTTGGCGTAAGCGAGTAAATCACTTTTCGGCCGTCGAAGGAATCAGTCTGCGAGCTGATGATTCCGTACTCCTCGAGGCGGCGGAGGCGGTCTGCCAGGATGTTGGTGGAGATTTTTTCGTCGGAGTGAAGGAATTCGTGAAAGGTCTGGTAACCGCGGAGCATCATGTCGCGGATGACGAGGAGGGACCAGCGGTCGCCGAGCATTTCGACGGAGGCGTTCAGCGGGCAGCCGGAGCGGCGCTCGGGGTCGGCTTTCATTTTCGTCATAAGACACGGTATCTCTTTTAACTTGCATTTTGCAAGTAACGTTGGGACACTTTCGTTCGTTAGGTCGTAGTTGGCTGCGCGACAGAGAATGCGGACTTGAAATAAAGACGTTTGGGAAAGCGTTTAGAGAGTACTGCGGATTGACGGGGCTAGCGGTTACATCAGAATCAGCATAAGTGGCTATTGCCCGCTTACGTTGAATCGGACAGATTCTACCTTCTATGCCTCTGCTTGTTCAGCAAACGATCAAAGGAGGACATCATGTCATTGAATCCCTATGTTTTCTTTAACGGGCAATGCGAAGAAGCGTTCGCCTTTTACGCGAAGGCGTTCGGTGGGAAGGTGCTTTCCACCTTCAAGTACGAGGGATCACCGATGGGCGGGGATGTACCCGCGGAATGGGGAAGCAAGGTCATGCATTCATCGCTGGATTTGGGCAACGGCATGATTTTGATGGGTGCGGACGCGCTACCGGGGCGCTATGAGACGCCGACGGGGTTTAGCGTGTCTGTTGGCGTGAAAGAAGTTGCGGAATCGGAGCGCATTTTCGCGGAGCTGGCGCAGGGCGGAACGGTGGAGTTGTCCATCCAGCAGACTTTTTGGTCTGTCCGATTTGGGATGCTGGTGGACCGGTTTGGGATACCGTGGATGGTTAACTGCGACCAGGCGGCGGCACACACGGCATAACGGTTTTGACGAGAAACCCGCCGCGGTGGCGGGATTCTCCCTTTGAGCAAAACCAATGGATGGCGGTGAGTCCCGCTGAAGCGGGAAAACGTTTTCGTGTAGACGTTGTATATGTATGAGGAGATGCGGATATGAGCGTCAACCCCGGATTGTTTCTGAATGACCTGAAAATTGCGCTGCGATCGCTGATGCGGGCCAAGGGCCTGGCCACCACCGTGATTCTTACGCTTGCGCTAGGGATTGGCGCGAACGCCGCCATTTTTGCGCTCGTTCGAGGGGTATTGCTGCGTCCGCTGGTAAACCGCGACGAAAACCGGCTGATTTACATCCGGCAAAGCGCGAAGGGCATCGGGAGCGAGAACACGAACTTTTCCGTGCCGGAATACAAGGACATCGAATCGGGAACGCGCACCGTCAGCCAGTACGGCGACTTTTCGGTGATTCAGTTCACGATGGTCGGATTGGGCGAGCCGCGCGCCGTACAGGCCGGTGTGGTGGGTGGGACGTATTTCGATACGATGGGCCTGCATCCGGTGCTGGGGCGGCTGATTGGTCCGCAGGATGACGGACCGAAGGCCGATGGGGTGGTGGTGCTGACGTACCGGTTCTGGTCCTCGGCGCTGCACAACGATCCCAGCGTCCTGGGCAAGACGGTGCGGCTGGGCAGCGGAGCCATGGGAACGCGGACGGGCACGGTCATTGGAGTGCTTGAGCCTTCGATCCCTTATCCGGCCGAGACGGAGATCATGGCGAACATCGTGACCAGCCCCCACCATCTTTCGGCGACGATGCAGGACGGGCGAGTGCATCGCATGACGGAACTGTTTGGGCGGCTGGCGCCGGGCGCGACCATCGAGCAGGCGCAGGCGGACTTGCGCAGGGTGTACGGCGCGATGGTGAATCAGCACCCGGAAGCTTATTCGAAGCAAGCCGACTTTCAGATCAGCGCCAGGCTGCTGCGCGATCAAATCACTTCGGGAGCGCGCACCGTGCTGCTGGTGCTGCTGGCGGCTTCCGGGCTGGTGTTTATTATCGCCGTGTCGAACGCGGCGAACCTGATTCTGGCGCGGTCTGTGCGGCGCGAAGGCGAACTGGCGATTCGCGCGGCGCTGGGCGCGAGCAGCGGGATGCTGCGGCGCACGCTGCTCGCGGAAAGCGTATTGCTCTGCGGAGCGGGAGCGCTGCTGGGGGTCCTGATCGCGAGCCCGATGGTAGCGATTCTGGCGCGGTACGCTTCGCGCTTCTCGATTCGTGCACAGGATTTGTCGGTGGATACGAGCATGCTGTGGGTGGGCGCGGGTTTGGCCATCGCGGCGTCTGTTTTGCTGGCGTTCGTGCCACGGCTGCCTTCGGCGACTTCCTCACAAGGCTCGGGGTTGGCGAACGGCAGCGTGCGCATCACGGGTGGGACGAACCGGCGGCTGCAAATTTTCGCGATGACACAGATCGCCGCTTCCTTCGTGCTGCTGGCGGGTGCGAGCATGCTGCTGAAAACGCTGATGGACATGCAGAACGCAAGCACTCCGCTGGACACGCCGCGTGTGCTGGCCATCGACTTGCCAGTGGATTCCTATGACAAAACGCAGGAACAGATCAACCACTTTTATGAAGACGTGGTGCGGAAAGTGGGGGAAATGCCGGGCGTGGATGCCTCTTCCGTGGGCAGCTCCGTGCCGTGGCGGGACACGACGTTCGATCTGCAACTGCAGTTCTCCGCGGACGAGAACCTCAAACAACCCGGCGAGGAAGACCCGCGCGCGCAGTTACGCTCGATTACGCCGGGATTTTTCGCTTCGCTGGGCGTGCCGGTTCTGGCGGGACGCGACTTCAACGATCTGGACCGCAAGGACAAGGAACCGGTGGTGATCATCAGCCAGAGCGTGGCGCAAAAAATGTTCGCTGGGCGCGACCCACTAAATCGCCACGTATGGTGGACTGATCCGGTGCTGAAATTTATCGGCATGGATTCGACGAAGATGCGCGTCGTTGGCGTCGTGGGGGACATCGACGACATGCACGTCATTCAAATGCCGACGATGACGGTGTACAGCCCGATGGAGCAACAAGGACTCTTCGCGGCGCGGCTCTTCGTGCACACGAAGAGTGATCCGTACGCGCTGGTCACGCCGATTACACGGATGATTCGCGGTATGTCCGCGGACCAGGCCGTGGAGCACCCGGCAACGTTGGCCGACATCCGCGCCGCAGTGCTGACGCCAGACCGCTTGAACTCGCTGGTGTTTGGCGGGTTCGCGATTGTGGCGCTGGCGATTGCCGTGGTCGGCGTTTCGGGCGTGCTGGCGTTTTCCGTGAGCGCCCGCACACGGGAGTTCGGCATCCGGCTGGCGGTGGGTTCGCAACCGAGCCAGTTGCTGGCCAGCGTGATTCGCGAAGGAGCGCTGATGGCGGCTTTAGGTGTGCTTGCAGGAGCGGCGGGAGGATACTTGCTGGCGCGGCTTGCGGGAGGCCTTCTGCTTGATATGAAGATGCCGAGCCCATTGCCGGTGGTGGCTTCCGCGTTGATTTTGTTGGCGGCGGCAGTGATTGCTTCGGCGTGGCCGGCGGCGCGCGCGGCCCGCGTGGACGTGATTCAGGCGCTGCGCGCCGATTGAAGCTGTCCCGCTGGCGGACGGCAATGGGTGTCGCGCTGTCAGCCGCAACCTTTCTTACGAGTTGGACTGCTGCTATGTTCCAACTTTGCTTCCAGCGTTCTCCCTAACCTTTCTTCCTTTCACGACAGGGATATAGAGACACAGAAATGCGGCTGCCGCCAGGCCGATGGCTAGCGCGGGCAATAAAATAGCGCCAGGAAGAGGCTGCGCCTGCGGTCGATAGCGGAAGATGAAGTAAGCGGTCATCCAAATCAGGATGCTGGAAAGCAAGCCGGGAGAATATTCGCGAAAGTGAATAGCCCACCAGAGATGCCAGAATCCGTTGCAGAGGCGCATGCCAGTGGAAATATCAGCCACCACCCGCCAAGAAAGTCATAGGCAACGACGCTGGCGATCATGATGGTGAAATATCCTGCATTGAACCAGAAGAATTTCGTCCACGAATACTCCGGCCACCAGTGCTGACGTACTTTTTCGACGAAACTGCCTCCCAGCAGACACTCGTCCAGCACATGAATCACGTAGGCGACGACCATAAACCAAAAAGAGAAAATAAGAGGCAGGTGCATCCGCGCCGCCTTTCTTAGCGGGGAGGGCCATGATCAAGAGCTTAGACGAGGCTTTTGATCCATCGTGCGAATCGTCCTCGCGCCTCCGGCTGCATGGCGATAAACTTTACGGCCATCCCGCCGGCCTCTATCCGCAGTACGACCGCGCGCGCGCGTACTTCGCCTGCTGGCACGTCCAGCAGCAACTGAATATACGCACCTGGCCGAGGAGGCTCGGGCGTGCGAATGTAGAGCCCACCAAGACCAGCGTTTTCCAAGCGAGAAACGGACTTCTTGTTGGCAGTCTGCCAGGCCAGGAAGGTTCCTCTTGGCGAGCGTATTCTTGCGTAGCGACGCAGGTCTTTCATTGTCGTCCGCGGGCGTGGGGAAAAATAATACTCTCTTCGGTTACCTGGAAACAATCGAAAGCGTGAAGCCCGTCGATTTCAACGGGCGAGTATCAGGCTAAGTATCGAGCAGGGGTGACGCCGGGGAACGCAAAGTATTACTTTTCGATCCTAAAAGAGTACAGAAGTAAGGCTATCAAATTGCTGTGTCGGTGCTCGTTAGCATGACAACGCAAACAGCAGCTCGACATGGTGCAAATACAAAACGATGTGATGACTGCGCGCTTGTCTGGATTGCGGTGTTCATGACCACCACTTCCAGTTAGAGCCAGATGCATGTTAAGAGTACTAACGGTATACGGCGTAAATGATCTTATCAACTTCTCATATACAAGAAGTAACTGTGGGACTGTCCGGGGCGGCGAATCTCCTGCAGAAAAGATAGATTCCGGGAAGGGAATTGGATTGAGTGCGGGCTGCTGAAAGCGCCAGCGAGGAATCCCAGAGAATAACCGGCGCTACACATTATCACCGGCACTACCCTTCACTTTTTTGTTTTCTTGACGATGTGCATTTTTACTTCGGAGCCTGTCGTGTCGAGGATGTAAGCGGTTTTGCCCTCGATGGCGACTTTCGTCACGCCGCTCACGGCGATGCTTGGCGGTGCGTTCTTGCTGTGTGGGTCCGTCGGCGGCGCGGTACCTTTCGGATGGTAGGAATAGTCGAGCATTAAAACGAAATCGTCGGTCTCGACGATGTAGTGCACGGTGCTGGTTTCGCGGATTAAGGGGCCGGAGACGTTGGTTTCCGAGACGCTTAATACCGCTGCGGTTTTCCAATCGCGCGTTTTTGCGAAACAAAGCGTTGCGAACAGAAACAGGAGAAGCGTGGCGCTCTTTTTCATTGGAACTCCTCAGCGGAGTATGAAGTGAACTGGCGCTGGCTTCAAGGAGTCTGGGCGCCCTCCGTTCCTACATAGACCGCATAGAGAGATTGGCTCGCGGCCATGAAGAGGCGGTTTTTCTTGGCGCCGCCAAAACAGAGATTCGCGCAAGTTTCGGGAAGATGAATTTTGCCGATGAGCGTGCCGTCCGGCGCAAAAACGTGCACGCCGTTGTAACTTTCGCCGCCCCATCCAGCCGCTGACCAGAGGTTGCCGTCCACATCGCAACGAATGCCGTCGGAACTGCCGGGAGCCATGTTGACGAACATGCGGCCGTTTTTCAGACGCACACCGTCCACGACGTCGTAGACGCGGACCTGGCGCGGATCGTTGGGACTTTTGGGGAGGCCGGAGTCCACGACATATAGAAGTTTTTCGTCGGGGGAGAAGCAGAGGCCGTTGGGTTTGTCCATATCGGAGGCGACGACATTGGCCTGCCGAGTTTTCGGATCGAGACGATAGACGACGGCGGGCAGCTCGAAATTGGCTTTGTGGCCTTCGTAGTTGGACATGATGCCGTAGCCGGGATCGGTGAACCAGATGCCGCCGTCGGAATGGGTGACGATGTCGTTGGGCGCGTTGAGTTTTTTGCCCTGGTAGCTGTCCATGAGAACCGTGATGGTGCCGTCGTGTTCTGTGCGCGTCACGCGGCGCGAGTCGTGTTCGCAGGTGAGCAGGCGGCCTTCGCGGTCGCGGAAGTTGCCATTGCTGTAGTTGGAAGGGGAACGGAAGACGGAGACTTCGTCGGTGTCTTCGAGCCAGCGGAGCATGCGGTTGTTGGGGATGTCGCTGAAGAGGAGAAAGCGGCCGTCGCCGAACCAGACGGGGCCTTCGGACCAGCGCGTTCCAGTATAAAGGCGCTCGACGGCAGCGTTGATGACTTTGTATTTCGCGAAGCGGGGATCGACTACTTCTACAGCTGGATCTGGATAGGTGACAAGGGGCTTGCGTTCTTGCTCCACGGCGAACGCCAAAGGAGAGAATGTCATGGCCGTCGCGGCGCTGGCCGTGAGGTTCATAAACGCTCGTCGCTGCATCGGTTTTCCTCCGATAGAAAAATCCGCCGGACGCACAGTATCATGACACCGGTCCGCGCGAGCATAAGCTTTCCAGCCGGCGGAAGGCTTACTGCTGAGGTGCGCGGCGCGTCCAAGTATGCGGGCATTTCGTCAGCAGCATGAGAGGTAGCCATGCAAACACTTTGGCAAGACTTGCGCTTCGCCGTAAGCGTGTTGAGGAAGAATCCTGAATTTGCGGCGGTGGCTATCCTTACGCTGGCATTGGGAAATTCCACGCCTTTCTGGTCGCGGCGGAAATGGGGATGGTGCTCGTGCTGATGACCGGAGCGGGCTTGTTGATCGAAAGCTTCGCGCGCCTGATGAATGTGAATTCCGGCTTTCGCCGCAAGGTTTGATGACCTTTCCGCTGGCACTGCCGGCGGCTCGCTATTCGCAGAACAGAAGGAAGCGTTTTACCGGCTGCTTCTCGAACGGATTCGAACAATTCCTGGAGTACAAGCCGCGGGAGGAACGACTTACCTGCCGCTTTCAAGCGAGTTCAGGAATTTTCAGGACGCATCCGCAAGGTCAGCAGGAGATAAATTGCGATGAGCAGGCTGCCGATTACGTAGAGAAACCCCGGTGCGAAGGAATGCGTGCGATCCAGGAAAAAGCCAATTACCGACGGCGTCACGAAACTTCCTAGATTGCCAATCGAGTTGATGAGTCCGATGGAGGCCGCCGCGGCCGATTCGCCCAGAAATGCGGAAGGAATTGGCCAGAAAGAAACAAGAAACGAGTTGGCGGTGGCGGCGACGATCAGGCAACCGAAGGCAAACCAGAAATGCGAGCCGGCGAGGATCGTCAACCCAAATGCCACCGTACCACACATCAGCGGTAAGGCCGTGTGCCAGCGGCGCTCGCCGGTGCGGTCGGAATGCCAGCCGTTGAATAGCATGGCGAACAGCACGAAAACGTAGGGGAGGGTCGAAAGCATGGTAACGGAGAGATCGGACTTGCCGGACGTGCTTTTCAGAAAAGTGGGCAGCCAGATCGTTAGCGCGTAAATGCTGCTGACGGCGAAGAAATAGATAAGCGCCAGACGAATGACGCTTGCTAGCCGGAGCGCTTCCCAGATTGTGTAGGAGCGAGCATTTCGTTTCGCCAGAGCTTCCTGCTCGAGCTCCGCGGTGATCCACACCCGCTCTTCGGGCGGGAGCCACTGAGCTTCGCGCGGCCAGTCCGTTAAATAAAAAACCGTGATGATACCAAAGACGATTGCGGGAATACCCTCCAAAATAAACAGCCAGCGCCATCCTTGCATGCCCAGCCAGTGCACGCCCAGAAGCCATCCGCCGAGCGGCGAGCCGATGATGTTCGCGACGGGAATCGCAATCATGAACATCGAGGAAGCCTTTGCGCGGTCTTCGGCGCGGAACCAATGAGTGAGGTAAACGAGGATGCCAGGGAAGAAGCCTGCTTCCGCGGCGCCAAGCAGGATTCGGACGAGGTAGAAATGCATGGGCGTCTTGATGAAGGCCATCAGGGCGGTGATGAATCCCCAGGTGATCATGATGCGGGAGAACCATTTACGGGCGCTCCAGCGCTCAACGATGAGGCAGCCGGGGATCTCGAAAAGCAAGTAGCCGACAAAAAAGATGCCCGAGCCAAGTCCGAAGACACGATTGCTGAAGGAGAGGTCGTGCGTCATTTCGAGGCCGGCATAGCTGACGTTGACGCGGTCGAGGAAGGCGATGACGAAGAGAGTGAAAAGAAATGGCAGAAGACGCCAGGCAATTCGCCGGCGTGCGTTCAGACTGATGGTGCTTGCGGAAGCGGCGAGATTCATCCCGCTTGGCTTCTAACACAATGAAACGCGGATTGCACGGGGTCGTATCGCGCCGTGCAAAATGTAACCGAAGGAGACAACGTCGCGCCATTTAGAATGTAACCCAACCAAGACAGCAAAAAGGAGACCACGGTTTGGGAAACAAGGGGCGATGGGAGTATCTGCGGGTGAGAAAGCCGGACGAAAGGCCAAGAAAGTGATCTTGAACGAGTTCTGTGCCAACACGGGCTATCACCGCAAGTATGCGATTCGCTTGCTGAATGGAGCGCGGCCGGAGAAGCGACGGACACCACGGGAGCGGCGGCGTGGGCTCAGCTACCGTCCGGAAACCTTGGCAGTGCTGAGCGCGGTGTGGGAGGCCGCCGGGTATCCCTGGTCGGTGCGCTTGAAGGCGCTGTTGCCGTTGTGGCTGCCGTGGATCGGCAAACGTTTTCGTGTGCGGCCGGAGATCGAAAAGCAATTGCTGAAGATCAGTCCGCGGCAGATGGACCGTCGGCTGAAAGCGCAAAAGACGCAGCGGCGACGAAGGATTTACGGACGCACCAAGCCGGGCTACCTGCTCAAGCACCACATTCCCGTGAAGACCGACCGCTGGGACGTCGCGACGCCTGGTTTCACGGAAGTGGATCTGGTTTCGCATTCGGGCAATTCCGCTAGCGGAGAGTTCGCCCATACGCTCAATGTCACCGACATTCACAGCACTTGGACGGAATCGCGAGCGGTGCTGGGACGCAGGGAAGAGGCCGTCCAGCGCGCCTTAAATGAGATCGCCACCACGCTGCCCTTTGCGCTGCTGGGCGTGGATTCGGACAACGGCAGTGAGTTCATCAACTGGCATCTGAAGGGTTGGTGCGAACAGAAAAACATTCAGCTCACGCGCGGACGGCCGTACAAGAAGGACGACAACGCGCACATCGAGCAAAAGAACTGGACGCATGTGCGCAAGCTGCTGGCCTGGGATCGCTACGACACACACGCAGGCGGACCCGGAGAAAGTAGCCAAACTCGAAGAGCTGAGAAAGCGGCTGGACCCGTTCCAACTAAGCAGGATCATCGAACGCCAACTGGAGCGCATCTCACGACTGGCCAATCGTAGGTTGAGCCCGAAGGCGGCAACGCTGCCAGAAACAGAGCAACAAGGGCCGCCGGCCGATGGCTGTGGAAAAGCCGCTACGCTTGGAAATCTCGCAAAGGACGCGGGATTCCCACTTTCCCACAGCCACAACAACAACAAACCTTCGGTTACATTTCAAATGTCTCGACAACACCAGCTACGGTTACATTCTTAGATGGCTTGACAGGGGGGTCGAAAAGAGTCTGGGTTAATTAGTTTCGCGAAACGTCTGTTTTGGCCAGGCCGGCGAGGGCCAGGATCTGATCCACCGTGTCGATTTTGGCCTGGTCGAAACCGATATCTGCAAAATCGACGCCAAACTTTTCTTCGAGGAAGACGCCGATCTCGACGGCTTCGACGGAAGAAAGCCTGCCGCTAAGAAGGAGTGAAGAGTCATCGGCGAACGGTTTTTTGTCGCGCCTGCGATTCAGGAGTCCCTGGATAAAATTGCGAATTTGATCGGCTGGATTCATGGAGCCTCAGTCCTAAGTAAACATATTGAAGATATGCCCAAGGAACCGGAAATAGACCCCGATTCCCATGGAACGGTCGGTAGTGTCGAAGACATGCAAAACACAGTAGAAGCCGGCGACGCAAAAGACAGGCCAAAGCTGATCACGGAGCCAGCCGCGCGGAGGATGGTCCTGCCGATGGCGCAGCTGGGAAATCGAGATGGCGGTGGCCAAAACCAGGCAATAGAAGGCGTAGACCTGAAAGCTAATCAGTGCATTCCACAAACCCTGAGTGCGGACGAACATCAAATCCCGCGTAAAGTGAAAAATCATGTTGCCCAAAAACGCGGCGGCAAAGGTCGCCGCAACCATGCGAAAGCGGCGCCAGCGTTTGAAGTAGCGCATGTAGGTTGGATAGAAGAAAAACTCGGCGAGCAATTCCTTGAAATAGTAGTAGTAGCGATTCCAAAACTCAGCAACCGTGCGGGATTCCAGAGGACGATAAGTGGAACGCAGCGCGCGAAAACCAGCCAGCCGGAAAATGCTGATCAGGAAGTGGCCGGTAATGCTCATGGTCAGAATGTCCAGGAGAAACGCGGCCACGAGGCTTTCCCATCCCGTGTACCAGTGATACGGGACGTTGTAACGAGTGCGTCCAAGCAACTCCGGGACGGAGGGAATGGAGAGGGATCCTTGGAGAGTATATTGAAGAGGCCCATACATTATTCTCAACAGCAAAGTCCAGGCGAGCAATTTGAGGCCCTTGAGCTGCGTGATGGCGAGCTGCTCAGCGTCGGCGGCCTCGATGCGGCGCCAATATGCCGCGCCCTTGCCATAGGGAGTTGCGTTGATGCTCCACATAGGACGATAAGTGGAAGCCTGGCGCCAAAAAGGATCGGGAGACTGAGATTTCAGATCGAGCAGTGAATATCCGATGTACCAGATATAACCGCCGAAGACGGTCAGAGAAAGGAAGACGATGTCGCGAAGGTGGTTCGACATGGGCAACCAGCTCGCTATGACCAAGAAGACGAAAAAACCAGACAGCAGAACGAGTATGGGCCGTTTGCCAAGGAGCGAACGCCGATACTTGGAGGCTAGCGAAAACAACATCCATGCCAGGGCGAAAGTCACAGCGACGAAAAACATCGTGAATGCAAAGCCTTCCGTACCCATCAACGCCCCGTTATTGCTTTGCCCGGCGAAAGAACCGAACCAGGACGTCCAGGTGAGGTAGACGGTATAGAGAATGGTTGAAGCCATGACGATTTGACGCCGATACTGCGGCAGGAGGGTAGTGGCTGCGAGGATCACGGTGAAAACCCGCCAATCGCCTCTGCAGGCATAGAAGCCAGCCGCGGCCAGGACGAGCAGCAGGATCTTTCCCGGAATCGTTTGCGCGAAGCGCACTGCCCAGGGATAGGTATCCAGCTGGGGAATAATCCGAAACCGGAAGATGGGAGCAGGAGCCTCGGTGGGGCTGACGACCACATCAGCGGCGGAACTCATTTTGCCTGCTCTGCCAGGAGGCGGTGAAGTTCTTTGCGGTTGACCTTGCCGTTGAGACTCAGTGGGAGCGCATCCATAAAATGAATTTCGCCGGGCATCATGTAGGGGGCGAGGCGCTTGGATAGCTGGGTCGTCACGGCTGATTCGTCTTCCACGCGTGACGCGGCAACGAAAGCAACGATGTCCTTAGCCATGCCGTTTTCAATGGGCCAGGCGATGGTGACCACGGAGTCTGTGCCGCAGATATCGCGAAGGTGGGTGTCAATTTCCTCGAGCTCCACGCGCAGGCCTCGAATTTTTACTTGATTGTCCAGTCGGCCCAGGTGATGAAGGTTTCCCTGTTCGTCCTCATAACCGAGGTCTCCGGTCAGATACCATCGCTCGCCGCGCACCATGCGATAGCGAAGATTGGTTTGTTCCGCGTCGCGGAAGTAGCCGCTGCTCAGCTGCGGCCCGGAAAGAGCAATCTCGCCATGCTCGCTGCGCGGCAATTCTTCCAGAGCAGAACCGAAAATCGCAGCCTTCATTCCGTCGAAAGGCTTGCCAATGGAAACCACGCCGCGGCCAGGAGTCAGACTATCGGGCCCCGTGTAGCGCCTCCAGGTGCAAACTACGGTAGCTTCCGTGGGGCCGTAGAGGTTATCCACAATGCTGTTGGACGCCGCTTGCTGCCATAACGCCGCGGAAGCCCCGGGCAGAGTTTCTCCCGAGAAAAACGAAAAGCGGATGCTGTCGAGCGATCCCGGCGCCAGCATTTTCAGGCGATGCATAAAGCCAATGGAAGACGGAACCGAAAACCAAACCGTGGGCCGCATTTTGCGAAAGAAAGCGAGCGGGGCCATCGTTTGCGTTGCGGGAATGACCATGAGTTGGGCGCCAGAAGCCCAGGTAAGAAACATATCGCTCACGGAGATGTCGAAGGTAATTTCCGCCGCTGCCGCAGAGCTGTCTTCCTTGCCGATGGCGTATCGCGAACGCATCACGCGGACGTAGTGCTCAAGAGCGCCCGTGGAAATCATCACGCCTTTAGGTATGCCGGTGGTTCCAGAAGTGAATTCGATGTACGCAAGGGATTCCGGCCCAACCACTTCTGGTTTGTCGGCGGCATCGAAGGGCGGCAGGGCATCGTGCCCGGCGATCTGCAAACGCCGCCCGCAGTCCGCGGGTCGCTCGATGGATTGAGCTTGCCCCGGAGCCAGAATAAGCGGCGGGCAGACGCTCAGCACCCGATCGGTCAACTGCGGGAGGCCGTTCGCATCGACCACCAGCGCATCCAGGTCGACGCGCTCAAAAATCTGCACGAGCCTGTCTTCCGGAAGCCTCGTGCTCAAGGGCACATACGCGGCGCCCGCCCAACCGGCTCCCAGGATGCCGCGATACGTTTCCAGCGTTCGGGACGCAAGAATCCCGACACGCTCTACCCTACCTCGCCCTTCCTTGCGGAGCCACGCGGCAACAGGCTGAACGAAAGCGTGCAACTCGCCATAGGAATACGTTTTGTCTTCCACGAAAAGGGCGGGCCGCTCGGGTGCGGCCAAAGCGTGCTCATGGAAGGGTTTCGCAGAATTGAAGTTCATAGGCGAGTCCGTTAGGACGAACTCATAATGTTAGCGGACCGGGCAGAAAGCTGAGCACGGCATTCCGATTCGGCTTGTCCAGTCCATTACTTGGAAATGAAACACCGCTGATGTCATAGCCGGCGTTGCTCGGCGAACTACATTTATTGCTTGAGTTCCACGCCGGGCATGACGTTTTTCAACGGCTCACTCCGCTTTTGTTCGAGTTCGGGATGAGGAAGCGGCTTGCGTGGCAGCATTTGATCGCGCATCGCCGCGTTGTAGACAAAAGTGGCCTCCACCAGCGCGGCTTGTGCCAGGTCGTCGGGTTGCAGTCGCTCGTAGGTGTCCATATTCGTATGGTGCGTGCGCGAACTGTAGTCGAGTGGATCCTGAATGAACTGAAACCCGGGAAGGCCGACGGCGTCGAACGCTTCGTGGTCGGTGCCGCCGGTATCGCGCAGCGTCAGCGTGGTGACACCGAGATCCTTCAGCGGTTCGATCCACTGCGCGAAAATCGGCGCGATGGCGGAGTTTCCCTGCAGGTAAACTCCGCGAATTTTGCCGCCTCCGTTGTCCACGTTGAAGTAGGCGGAGAGTTTCTGATGGTCTGGTTTCAGCTGAATGGGGCCCGAGGGATCGCGATCGTATTCCGTGATGATGGACTGGTCGGGTTCCGTTGAGCGCGGTATGAAGCCGAAGTGCTGCTTGACGTAGCCGTAGGAACCGAACTCGCCCTCTTCTTCGCCCGTCCAGAGGCCGACTCGAATCGTGCGTCGCGGCTTGATTTGAAGCGCGTTGAGAATCCGCATGGCCTCCATGGCCACGAGTGTCCCTGCGCCATTGTCCGTTGCACCGGTGCCGGAAGCCCAGGAGTCGAGATGGCCGCCAAGCATAACGATTTCGTCTTTTACTTTTGGATCGGTGCCGGGAATTTCGCCGATCGTGTCGAAGCCGTGTTCGTGGTCGCCTGTGAATTTGGTGTCGATGTTGAGTTCGATGCTGACGGGAACTCCGGCTTTGAGCAAGCGATACACGCGGCCGTAATTTTCGATCGCGGTCACCGCGACGGGAATGGCGTCGGCATGTTCACGCTGAAAAATCAGAAAGCCAAAGCCGGCATCGGTGTCGTCGAAGATGGTGCCACCTGAGCCGCCGCCGTTACGCCCGTCGCGGCTGGGCGTGATGGCGGCAATAGCATTTTCTGCGGCCAGGAACTTTCCGATTTTTTCACGGAAGGCCTGGCCCTTAAGGAAATCGCCGAAAGAGAAGCCGCCGCCGAAGCGCGTGGGATACGTTTCGATGCGCAGCAGGTCGGCGTCTTCGTCGCGAACAAAGAACGGTTTATCAACGGGCCTTACCTCGCGCATTTCGCCGAGGAAAACGATTTTGCCCGCGAGCTTGCCCCTGTATCTGTCGAAGTCGGCTTCCGTTTTGATGTTCACCCAAACGGCGGGAGCGGTCACCGGGCCCTTCGTAGCGGGTGACCAGGGCGCGGCCTGCGCGATGAACACCGCCGTGTCCGGAGAAGTCATGCGCACCCAGGTGTTGAGCTGTTGCCAGCCCATACCGAACTCTCCCCAGTCCTCGAGATGCGCGTTCGCACAGCCCATAGCGGTGAACTGGTCGCGCGTCCATTCGTTGGCACGTTTCAGATTTGGCGAGCCAGTCAGGCGCGGGCCAATGCCGTCCGCCAAGCCGGAAGCGTACTCCATGATGTGCGAGTGCGAGAGCGCTTCGATGCGGATGCTCTGATACATCGCAAGATCGAGCGATTCCTTTTCCGGCTGAGACAATTCATAAGAAGGACGCGCAGGCTCTTTGCTAGTGGCCTCCTTTTTGTCTTTGTCCGCCGCGAAGAGCGAAAACGTGAGGCCAGCAAGCAAAACGGTTGCCGACGAGATGGCTTTTAGTGAGCGCATGACAGCCTTTCTTTCCGGAACCAATTCGAGGTCCAGCAGCAATCGCAATTCTTCCGAAGTTCACTTCCCGGGAACTTTTCTCACACTGGCGTCTTCTGTCGCAGGGTAAAGCCGGTCGAACTCCGGATCATCGCGGAGCAGTGCGAGGTCCGGGTCTCTGCGTACCCAGATAGCATCTTTGAATCCCGCTTCCCAGGCCATGCGCAGCGCGTTAAGAGCTTCCGGTTTCTTCTTTAAGTGCGAGTAAGTACAGGCGGCGTTGTAGAGAATAGACGCCTCATTGGCCCGCAGCGTCAGAGCCAGGTTTAATTCTCTGAGAGCATCTTCCTCGCGGTCGAGTTCGGCATAATCCCCCGAAATCAGAATTCTGGCCCGCGCATCTTCCGGAACCTGCTTCAGATGATTGTCCAGCGCCACAATACGCCGCAGCAGCAGGTTGCGGTACTCATCTTTTTTCCCCAAAGCACCCAGCGCGTTCGCGATGGGCACGTACACGTTATAGTCTTCGCCATTGACCTCGAGCGCCTGGTCCATCACGTCCACAACTTCCTGGTACCGCCCGGCCGAAAACAGCGCGCGGCACAAAAGGTAATAAGCGCCCTCGCAATCTTTTTTTCGTTCGATAGCTTTGAGCACCATGCGCACGGACTCGTCGTGCAAAGCAGTTGCGTAAAGAACCCATGCTTGGCTGACATGCACTTCCGGCAAATCCCACCGCAGCGCCACGGCCTTCCCTGAAGCAGCGCGGGCGCGTTCCACCCAGATGTCGTCGCGGCTGAAATTGCAGTAAAACATCGCGCAGGCATTTGCACATGCCGCGTAGGCAAGAGCGAAGCTTGGGTCCATAACCACTGCGTTCTGAAACATTTCCAGCGCGAATTCCAGATCTTGCCGCGTCTGGCGGCGCGCGTAGCGTTTGCCGCGCAAATAAAGATCGTAGGCTTGCAGGCTTTCCGTCGGCTTCGTCGCCAGTTCTTCCAGTTCTTGCGGCGAGAGCGTCACGCGCAAAGCTTCCGCAATTTTGCGCGCGATCTCGTCCTGGACCTCGAAGACGTCCTTCATCTCGCGGTCGTAGCGCTCTGACCACACGGGAAAATCCGTGTGCGTGTCCACAAGTTGCGTCGTTATGCGCAGCCGGTTGCCGGAACGCCGCAGGCTGCCCGTCAGCACATACGCCGCTTTGATCTGCTGCCCGATTTGCGCGGGAGTCACCTGTTTGTCGCGATAGGCAAGCACCGTAGGACGCGAATAGGTGTTAAGCCCGCGGATTTTCGACAGCTCCGTGATGATGTCTTCCGTAATCCCGTCGCGCAGATACTCATCTTCCTTCACGCCGCTCAAGTTCTCGAAATAGAGCACCGCAACGGATTTTGCCGCAGGTTTCGCGGCCCCGGACTTTGAATCCATCATTTCCGCCGCGCGCTTGCTCCCGGAATCTAGGTCCCGCTTAAGCCGGTTCAAGTCGGTCTTGAGTTCCGCGGCTGATTGGCACCGCATGGATCGGTCTTTCTCGAGAAGCTTGGAAAGAATGCGCCCAAACTCGCCGGGAATCGCCGAATTCATCTCGATCACCGGCACGGGATCTCGATTCAGGATGGCGTCGAACACCATCGCCGAAGTATCTCCCTTGAAAGGAAGCACGCCGCACGCAAGTTGATACAAAACCGTTCCCAGCGAAAACAGGTCCGTGCGCGCATCCACGAGCTGTCCACGCGCCTGCTCCGGTGACATGTAGTTCACTGTCCCGACCGTCGCGCCAGGAGAAGTCAGATCTCCTCCCGCCATGGTATCCATTTTCGAAGGCGACGAGCCGGATGGTGGAACTTCGGCGGCCTCAATCTTCGCCAGCCCGAAGTCCAGCACCTTCACTTGTCCGCGATCCGTCACAAAAAGATTTGCCGGCTTGATGTCCCGGTGAACAATTCCCCTGGAGTGCGCTGATTCCAGCGCATCCGAAATCTGGATCGCCATCGAGAGCACTTTTTCAATCGGGCACGCCTGGCGGTTCATCATCTGCCCGAGCGTCTCGCCTTCCAGAAGCTCCATCACCAGAAAATGCTGCAGATCATGTTGTTCGATCGAGTGGATCGTGCAGATGTTTGGGTGGTTCAGGGCTGAAGCGGCCCGTGCTTCGCGCTGGAAACGCTCGATGAGCTGGATATCTTTGGCCATTTCGGGCGGCAGGAATTTCACGGCCACTCGCCGGCCCAAGCGGGTGTCTTCCGCTTCGTAGACCACACCCATTCCCCCGCTGCCTATTCTTCGTGTGATTTTGTAATGGGATATGGACTGGCCAGCTTGAGGTGCGTTTTCCGACATGGCGCTAAATGTTATGTGAGCACTACTGGTTGGTCAAGCAAACGGCAGAGCGGGTTGCCTATGCAACGAAAGAAATGGCCGAACCCCTGAAGGTCCATCAGAAAAACGCCGCGCCGCCGTCCACGTTGATGGATTGGCCGGTGATGGCGCTGGACTGACCGGAGCACAGGAAGAGCGCGGCGCGGGCAACTTCGTCGGCGGTTTGTCCACGGCCTTGCAAAATTGTATTCAGAAAACCGGCGAGTTGTTCTTCGGGGCTGACTCCTAGTTTTTCGGCGAGGGTGTTTCCGAGTTCCTTCGACATGCGTGTTTCGGTGACCGGGCCTGGACAGATGGCGTTGACCCGCACTCCCTTGCGCGCCGCTTCGGCGGCCGCAATGCGTGTAAGACCCAGCATGCCTGCCTTTGCCGCGGCGTACGCGGAACCCCAAGGAAAGGCTGCTTTCGCGGACAGGCTCGAGATATTCAGTATGACTCCGGAGCCGCGCGCATACATTTCTGGAAGCACGAGTTTGCTCAGCAGAAATGCGGCGCGTAGGTGCACCGCGATGACCCTGTCGAATTCCGCGAGCGGGTAGTCTTCCACAGGAACCACCGGGCCGTAGTGTCCTCCATTGTTTACAAGAATATCTATCCTTCCAAACTTCGCGTGTGCTTCCGCGACAATGCGCTCGCAGTCCGCTTCATCCGCCAGGTCGGCTGCGATTTGGTGCACATTGCCTCCGTTCTCAGAGATTTCCTTTGCAGTGGCTGTTAACTCAGTATACGTCCTTGCCGTCAGGAAGATGGAAGCGCCTTCCGAGGCAAAAAGCCTTGCGATGGCGCGGCCGATGCCGCGTCCTGAACCAGTAATCAAAGCGACTTGGCTTTTAAAGAGCATAGAAGGAAGAGGATAGAGGCCGCGCGACACACAAGCAAGGCCGTGAACTGACGGGGAAGGCCCTCCATGGCCATCGGCCGGGCCGCAAGTTCAAAATCGAGCAATGTAACCTTTTGCCCGAGAACTGTACGTTCGTTCAGCTGTAATTTGCGGCCGCGGTCTCTATGCTGAAATCAGAAAAAGCCCCGCTTTCTGTGCGGTCCCGTCCATTCCCGCACGGAGATGCAAGCAACCGCGGCGCGATCCCAGTCCTGCCGCTCGAAATGATCTGGGGGTAGTGCTCGTGCGCCGAAATATTTTTGCAATGCAAATCGCCGCGTTGGTCACGGCCCTTTCTGTGGCGGGCTGTGCTGGGCTCACTACTTCGTCCGGTGGTGGAACGAAATTTGTGGCGCCGACCATCACGGCTCAGCCTGCAAATCAAATCGTGACCGTCGGAGAGGCCGCGACCTTCAGCGTCATGGCAACGGGAACCGCGCCGCTGACGTACCGCTGGCTGAAAAATAGCGCGAGCATCGCAGGAGCCACGGGCGCGAGCTATACGACGCCGGCCACGCTTGCGGGTGACAGTGGAGAGAAGTTTGAAGTCGTGGTGAGCAACTCGGCGGGAAGCGCCACCAGCACGATCGCGACACTGACGGTAAACGCGGCCGCGGTGGCGCCGAGCATCACCACCCAGCCCACGAATCAGACAGTGTCCGCAGGACAATCCGCGACATTCGCTGTGACCGCTACGGGAACGGCGCCGCTTAGCTATCAGTGGCAGAAAAATAGCGCAAATATTAGCGGAGCAACCTCTTCGAGTTACACAACGCCCGCGACGACCTCAGGCGACAACGGCGCGAAGTTCGACGTGGTAGTGAGCAATACGGCGGGGAATCAGGCCAGCGCAACAGCCGTATTGACGATCAACGCTGCAGCGGTGGCGCCGACGATCACGACGCAGCCTGCGAACCAGACCGTAACCGTGGGACAGACAGCCACGTTTACGGTGACCGCTACGGGAACGGCGCCGCTGAGCTATCAGTGGCAGAAAAATAGCGCAAACATTAGCGGAGCAACGGCTTCGAGTTACACAACGCCCGCGACGACCTCTGGCGACAACGGCGCGAAGTTCGACGTGGTCGTACGCAATTCGGCGGGCAATCAGACTAGCGCGATGGCCACGTTGACCGTGAATGCCGCAGCGGTGGCGCCGACGATCACGACGCAGCCCGCGAACCAGACAGTAACCGTAGGACAGACGGCGACGTTTACGGTGATCGCCACGGGGACTGCTCCGTTAAGCTACCAGTGGCAAAAGAACAGCACAAACATTGCCGGTGCAACCGCATCGAGTTACACAACACCAGCGACAACCTCAGCCGACAATGGCGCGAACTTCGACGTAGTTGTAAGCAACATCGCCGGAAATCAGACGAGCGCAATGGCTACGCTGGCAGTAAACGCAGTCGCCGTAGCCCCGACGATCACAACGCAGCCGGCGAATCAGACGATCACCGCGGGACAAACGGCCACGTTCACCGTGACCGCAACGGGAACCGCCCCACTCCGTTACCAGTGGCAAAAAAACACGGTAAACATCACCGGCGCGACCTCTGCGAGCTACACTACCCCGGTCACAACGGTGGCGGACAGCGGCGAGCAGTTCAGTGTCACTGTTAGCGACCCGGTCGGCAACACACCGAGCACGACCGCGACCTTGACGGTGAACCCGGTAACGACCTCCACAATCAACGTCGTCACCTATCACTACGACAACATGCGCAGCGGGCAGAATCTCAACGAAACCATACTCACCACCACCAACGTCAACTCCACGAAATTTGGCAAGCTGGGCGCGTTCGCTGTGGACGGCCTTGTGGATGCACAGCCTCTGTATCTTTCCGCCGTATCCATCCCCAGCGTTGGAACAAAGAACGTCCTCTACGTGGCCACGGAAAACGACAGCGTTTATGCCTTCGATGCGGACAGCGTCAACGGCAACACCACCGCGTTCCTATGGAAAGTTTCCGTGCTCGGCGCCGGGGAATCGCCCAGCGATAACCGGGGTTGCGGCCAGATCACCCCTCAAATCGGAATCACATCCACACCCGTAATTGACCGCACGCGTGGCCTGCACGGTGCCATTTATGTCGTGGGCATGTCCAAGGACGCGAATGGAAATTACTACCAGCGGATTCATGCGCTGGACCTGACGACAGGCGCGGAGCTTTTCGGCGGGCCAACGACCGTGCAGGCTACCTATCCGGGAACGGGCGACAACAGCTCTGGCGGAAATGTCGTGTTCGATCCCAAGCAGTACAAGGAACGGCCGGGCCTGCTCGAAATCGGCAGTACCATCTACACAACCTGGTCTTCACACTGCGACGCGCGCCCTTACACCTCGTGGGTCATTTCGTATAGTGCGAACACCTTGGCGCAAGTCAACGTGCTCAACCTCGTGCCCAACGGCAGCGAAGGCGGCATCTGGATGGCGGGAACTGCGCCCGCCGCGGATTCCTCCGGCAACATTTACTTCATGGTGGGCAACGGTGACTTCGACACCACGCTGAACGCCAGCGGTTTCCCGTCACAAGGGGATTGCGGGCAGTGCTACGTGAAGCTTTCTTCCAGCGCTCCGATGACTCTGCTTGATTACTTCACGCCGTCGAATAGTGTCTCCGAATCGGATTCCGACACGGACTTCGGGTCGGGCGGACCGCTGCTGCTGCCGGATCTGGTGGACGCAAACGGCAACACGCGCCACCTTGCCGTCGGCTCGGGCAAGGACGCGATCATTTACGTCGTGGATCGCGACAATATGGGGAAGTTCAACAGCACCGCGGACAACATCTACCAGCAGATCAACGGGCAGATTGGCGGGGTGTGGTCCAAGCCCAGCTACTTTAACAACACCGTTTACTACGGCGCCGTTGGCGATCATCTGAAAGCGTTTCCAATCACCAGCGCGCTGCTCGCGTTGACGCCTTCTTCCCAGAGTTCAGCCAGCTTCGCGTATCCCGGCACCACGCCGAGCATTTCCGCGAACGGCACAACCAACGGAATCGTCTGGGCTGTGGAGGCTAACTCAACGGGCATCTTGCACGCCTACGACGCGACAAACCTGACGAACGAGCTTTACAACTCAAATCAAGCCGCCAACAACCGTGATCAGTTCAGCGACAACAAATACGTTACACCGATGGTGGCCAACGGAAAGGTTTACGTTGGAACGCCGAACAGCGTGGTCGTGTTCGGCTTGTTGCCGTGAGCTCGCGCCAGAGTTGAAAAGCGCCAGGCACCCGCAGGCGCTCAAGGTACCCGCAGAAAGAAGAGGGACAAGCACGAATGCCTGTCCCATTTTCCATCCCGGAGAATGCGTTGAGCAGGGCTACTTTCCGGTTTTTAGATCCTTCAGCAAGTGCCGCGTCAGCTCGTTGATTTCGTCTTGCGTCAAAGAGAACGCGTCGCGTCGCACAGGTTTTTCGCCGATGGCGCGGTAGACCTGATGATTGTTGGCGGCCTGCACCAAATCAAACACGATCGTTCCTTCGCGGAAGTGCACGTTTTCATAGCCGACGTAAGCGGGGCCGTATCCCCAGCTGTCCCAGCAGCGGAACGGCCCGCAAACCAAGCCACCATACCCGCCGCCATAGACCGGTACCGCTACGTTGCCGCGGTTCACCGCAAACTTATAGTCCACCAGAAAGTCCGCCGCGGCAGGATCGGTAACCTGCTTGAAGCCCCTCGACATCAGCGTCTGCTCGATCGCCGTCTTGACGCGCCCGCGAACAACCTCGTTGTTGGCCTCGGCATCGCGAACCACGCGCTGTGGCGGCCCCTGGCGCGAAACATCGTCGCGAGAAATGACTGGCCGGTTGTCGCCCGAAGTACGCGTGGCTGCGGTTTCCTGCACCACCGGGCGCCAGGCCCACGTCGCGTTTTGGGGTATACGAACATCGCGGTCGCGAATAATCTGCACGCGGTCATCGCAGCCGGCCGCGAAAATCGCAAAAGCCAAAGCGCCGGCGCTCAAAACTCGCTTGCTTGTTGAAAGAAATCGAACATTCCACATCAGACGAGCCTCCAAAGGCGTAATTGCCCCCAGTCCAGTTAAACCCAACACGGATTGGATAGTTGCGGTAGCCAATTAGGTTGCGTGGTTTTCGCGCTGGTTGCCGCGAAAGCCACTCCGTCAAGTTTTCGGCGTTTCCCAGTCTGTCGGCGGAAACACCACCGGCCAGAACTTTGGCGCGGGCTGGTCAAACTCGAAGGCTACCGCGAAGTAGTCCGGGCTGGGCTGATCAATACGCACGACCCGGCATTTCTGTTTCATACCCGTAGCTCGATTGAGCAGAGTGATCGGCTGCCCGGCGTACAATTCCATTTTCAGCTTCATGAGCCCGCCATGGGCGTTGACCACCAGTGTGTGCGTATCTTCCTCGACCTCGTCGCGCTCTGGAGTCTGCGCCAGGACGGTGATCTTCAATTGCAGCATCACTCGTTCACTTCGTCGCCGGTTGGATGAATCGGAAGGGGGCAATCTAATTCTCCGTTAGGTGGTCCTGTTCGCTGCGAGCTCTCGCGAGAAAATCAGTTTCGGCGCAAGGAAACTTACCGAAGACACCCGTTTCCCGCAGAGTGGGCCGGGCCGGCACACCTGGCACCCTATAAATAGCAGTTCGATGCCTGCCACTTTATTTTAACTTAGCCGCGAGTGCAGCGTGCTCTGCCGTAGTCCCTTGGCGTCCATTGGTAAACGCCAGCGCCGGGCCGGTCGCGGCTATTCAGGGGAGCATCCTGGCTTGCAGCCGCGATTTTACGTCGGGCCATTCGGAATTAAGGATGCTGTAATAGACGCTGTGCCGGATGCGGCCGCTCGCGGTAATCATGTGATTGCGCAAGGTGCCTTCTTCTCGCCCGCCGATGCGCAGGATCGCCGCGCGGGATCGCTCGTTGAGCTCGTCAGTCTTCAATTCCACGCGGATGCAGCCCAGCGTCTCAAACGCGTGCTTCAGCAGCAGGTACTTCGCCTCCGTATTGACTCCCGTGCGCTGCCATTCCGGCGCCACCCACGTCCACCCGATCTCCACGCGGTGATGCGTGCGGTCAATGTTGCCATAGCGCGTGCTGCCAATCGCGCGGCCGCCGGACTTTTCAATCAGCGCAAACGGCAGCGAAACGCCACGCGCTTGCTCGCCAAGAGCGGTCTCTATATACGCTGACATCTCCTCGGGTGTCCGCACCGGTATGGCGATCCAGCGCCACAATTCTTCGTGAAGTCCCACAGCAGAGAGCCCGGTATCATGCGCGTGGGAAAGCGGTTCGAGCCGTACGTGACGGCCTTCGAGTGTCACCGGTACAACATTCATTTCGGTACTCATGGGAGAAGCATGTTACAGCCATGCCCGCCGCCCCCGGGAGCACCAATTTGGCCAAAAAGATCCCACTGCGCTGGCTAACCAAAAGCTATGGGCCTGCTTCTTATGTATTTTGGGCGGGCGGGAACTTTCCGCCTTGAAAGAGTGAACTAGCAGGTAGCGCAGGCGCTCTTGTCTGTGCGTGGTGGCGTGCCACGAAAAACAGCGCGCACAAGTGTATGCGCAACGGACGGAACGAGAAAAGCATGACCGAAATTTTTCTCCGAAGGTGACCCGAGAAATGCCTCGATTTATTGGTCGTATCGCCCTGCCGGTATTTCTGTTTCTGGCGCTCTTCTCCACCGATTTCCACGCCCAGCAACAGCAACCGTCTCCCCAACCGCCGCCCGCCCAAAGCCAGCAGCCCGCGCAGCCCCAATCAGGCCAGCCTCAATTAAAGATAGCCCCGCAAGCCCAGCCAAAAATCGCCGTCGAAGTAAAAACTGTCAGCATCCTCGCCACGGTTCGCGACAAAAAAGGCAAAATCGTCTCCAACCTCACCAAAGACGATTTCGCGCTGGACGAAGACGGCCGCGCGCAAACCATCGACTATTTCGCTCATGAAAGCGATCTCGCGCTCCGCCTCGGCCTCCTCATCGACACCAGCCTCAGCCAGCGCAAGGTCCTCGATCAGGAACGCACAGCCAGCTATAGCTTCCTCGACAAGCTCCTGCGCCAGGACAAGGATTTGGCATTCGTGATTCATTTCGATAGGGAAGTGGAGCTTCTGCAGGAGTTCACTCCCTCGCGCCCCCAGTTGCAAGCCGCCCTGCAAAAGCTTTCAACGCCGCAATACGACGGCGGCGGCGGAAGTGGCGGTTACCCGGGGAATGGTGGAAGCGGAGGAGGGCGCAGTCACGGCGGCGGAACGCTGCTCTATGACGCGATATTCCTCGCCTCCGATGAATTAATGAGCAAGCAGCAAGGGCGCAAAGCACTGATCATTCTTTCCGACGGTGTCGATCACGGCAGCAAAGAAACCATGGCCGAAGCCATCGCCACCGCCCAGCGCGCGGACACCATCATCTATTCGATTTTGTTTGCGGATGAAGACGACAACGGCTACCAGCGCCCCGGTGGTTTTGGAATGGGTGGCCGCGGTGGGATGGGCGGCGGCCGGCGCGGCGGCGGCTACCCGCAGCAGGAACGCACCGACGGCAAAAAAATCCTCGAACAAATTTCAGAGCAAACAGGCGGGCGCCTCTTCAAGGCCAACAAGAAAGATGCACTCGAAAAAATTTACGCCGAAATCGACGAAGACCTCCGCAACCAGTACAGCCTCGCCTACACTCCCGACAAAGGCAACACCGTCGGCTACCACAAAATCCACCTGGCCATCCCCAAACAAAAAGACGTCACAGTGACCGCCCGCGACGGCTACTACTTCGGCCAGTAGCATCTAACGGGCCTTCCACTTTTCCAGCGCAGTTACTCTCCAGGTGATGCGAGACCTACCGGGTATTGGCCAACCGTCTTCTTACTCGCCCAGAACAAATGTCAGGAACGACTCGTTGATTTTGATTCTACGGCTGTCGGATTCGATGAACATCAGTTTTCTAAAATTTTTTTATTAAGAAATTTACGGGAGGGCGCGTGGAGCTGATTGTTTGCAGGAAGAGTCTCCTAGGGAACGGTGGGTAATTCGTCGTCTGGCTGTTGCCGCACTCTTCCGTAACGTCTAAGCGCGAGCAGCGCCTCTGGTGAGCCGCTTCGGGGAGGGATGGAAGAGTGGATCGAGCAAAGCTTCCTAAACTCGGTTCTTATGACTAATTATATGTCCGACAAAAGGGTCCGTTAAAGGCCTCGGCGCGTCAACGTGAAAGTAAATCTGCTCGTCTTTATGAAATTCAGCAAACTTTCTGTCCTGTGCGAGTATCGTGAAGGGTCTGCAGCACGCGCGATTCGTCTCCCGCTTCTTCATTTTCATACGGGCGCTGGAAGCAAATCAGTTCGTAGTACCCTTCTCGAGTTCTATGTACTCAGGAAGCAGAGCACTTGCTGCTTCAATTGCGCATCTACTTCATCTGCAATGGTCACGACGTCTGGCAGCAACTTGCTGAATATCACACGCCGCTCATTCCTATGCAGCGCCGAAAAGATGCAGACCTGCAGGATTCGTGATTCGTCTACGACCATTGCCGGCGTGTAGCCTTGCTTGCGTCTCAGCTCTCCATGTCGGCTTGCCGCGGCAGAAATCTTAGCCTTCGCCCCTCTGTGGAGACGCAGTCTGGCAATCACGTCATCGAGGAGTTTCGGAAGATGGCCCGCGCGTTCATCGAAATTCAGCCGGATGTGAAGCAAATCGGGTTCTTTCTCCACGAGCGCGATCCACTCATCGATGGTACGATGGAGTTCCTGTTCGAGAATGTCAGCCACCCGCTGTGTACCAAAGGACGCGCCGCCGCTCATCAGTGAATCTGTAGTTCTCGTCAAAGTAGCCTCCAACTGACCATACGGAGTATTTCACTCCCGGGACCGGAAGACTGTCCCATATGGGACAGGTTCCTGATTGAAACACGGTCTTAGGGGGCGGTCGACACGAAGAAGGTGGGACCGATTTGACAAAACAGTCTGAAATTTACTGGTTATTCAGTGAAACCGGTAAAGAAGCGGCGAGGGCCCGGCGAAGGTGTAGCCGGACACGGATCCGCCACTGGATGAGGAAACCCGGTGCGAGCCGGCCACACCGTAAGGTATGATAGAGTCTTCGGAAATTACTCACTTAGGATAACGATGCAGACTGCGACAAATGGCAAGGTTTTACTGAGGGTACGGCCCAGGGGTTTCTGCGCTGGCGTAGTCAGAGCGGTGGATATCGTCGAGCTGGCTCTCGAAGCGTACGGCGCGCCGGTCTACGTTCACCACGAAATCGTACATAACACCTACGTTGTGGAGCAGCTCCGCCGCCGCGGCGCGATTTTCGTCGAATCCATCGAGGACGTGCCGCACGGTGCGGTGCTGGTCTTCAGCGCCCACGGCGTGCCGCCAACCGTCCGTCAGGAAGCCAAGGACCGCGCGCTGAAGGTAATTGACGCGACTTGTCCGTTGGTCACCAAGGTTCATCTGGAAGCGCTGAAATTCGCGCGCGAACAGCGCACCATCATTTTAATTGGCCACAAAGATCATCAGGAAATTGTGGGTACTTCCGGCGAAGCGCCGGACCGAACCATCGTGGTGGATTCGGTCGCGGCCGTGGACGCCTTGGATGTCGCGGAGCCGGATAAGCTCTCCTTCCTGACGCAAACGACGCTCAGCCTCTACGACACACAGGAAATTGTGGCCCGCCTCCGCCAAAAGTATCCGGCCATCAAAGGCCCAGCCAGCGACGACATCTGCTACGCCACGCAAAACCGCCAGGAAGCCGTCGAGCAGGTAGCCAAGGACGTGGATTTTCTCCTGGTCGTGGGCTCGCCGAACAGTTCGAATTCCAACCGACTCGTCGAAGTGGCGAAACGCAGCGGCGTGAAAGCCCAGCTCATAGATTCCGCCAAAGACATCGACGTGAACTGGCTCGAAGGCGTAAAGCGCGTCGGCTTGACCGCAGGCGCTTCCGCTCCTGAAGTCCTCGTCGAGCAAGTCAGCGAGCGCCTCGCGGAATTCGGCTTTACGGATCAGCGCGACCTCGATTTGATCCGTGAGGATGTGCGCTTCACGCTGCCTCCGGAGCTGGCGACCATCGCGCCGGCGCCGCGCCGCTAAAAATTTTGTAGCATGCTGGCTGGCATAGTAGCGATTTACAGGGGCGGCCCTATGCCAACGCAGTAAGCAATCGGCCCAACGCAGTGGGCGGGGATAAACAAAACTCAGGAGAGAACCCTTGGCGGTCAAAATCGTCCGTCAGCAGAAGAAGATTGCCTTGATAGGCGCGCCATCGAGTGCAGCCGCATTTCTGCCCGGCAGCGAAAAGGCTCCGGCCGCGCTGCGCGCCGCGGGTTTGGTCGAACGTCTGCAAAGCGCTGGATACGAAGTGATCGATCACGGCGACTGCGCCCCGCGCCTCTTCGCCGATGATGACGAGCACAAACGCGCACGCAATTTGCCCGCAATTGTTGCCGGCCTCAACGATCTGAAAGTTCGCGCAGAGCTTGCCGTAAAAAGTGGCGCCCTAGTCCTGGTGTTGGGCGGCGACTGCGCGCAGGTCATCGGGCTTCTGTCCGGCGCCCGCCGCTACTACAAACACGTCAACCTGTTGTGGTTCGACCGCGACGCCGATTTGAACACTCCTGCCTCGACACCTTCCGGCCGCATTGACGGCATGGTCGTCGCGCACGTCATCGGCCGCGGCGCTCCGGAACTGGTGCGTTTCTTTGGCGAATCGGCCCTGGTCCGCGAACCCGACGTAACTCTCTTCGGTCTCGAACGCCTCGATCCTCCAGAGCAGGAATTCCTGAGCAAATCGCCGATGCGCCATATCGAGGCCACCGATATTCAAGCTAAGGGCGGCAGCGCCGCGGCCCACACGGGACTAAGCGCCGTCCACGCCGACGCTCACGAATTCGTCCTCCATTTGGATACCGACGTAATCGCCCAGGAAGAATTTCCCGCTGTAAACGTGCCCGGCACCGCCGGATTGCCGTTGTCGGAAGTGCGCGCCGCCCTTTCCGAATTTGCCAAACACAAAAATCTCCTCGGTCTCGTCGTCGCTCAGTACAATCCCGATAAAGACCCCGATGGCAGTGGCGCAAAAAAGCTGGTGGATCTGCTGGTAGAAGCCCTAAGCGCCCGCCTCGAATCTTCATCTCCGTACGCGTCTGAACCGTCTCCGACCGCGTCGGAAGTTTCTTCCAGCGAGACGACCGCCTAGAAGCTTGAATCCAATCGCAAGACTTCAGTTCGTGCGCGCCTTCGATCCAGTTGTCGCGGCTTCGGCGCGTTTGCGGTGGTAGCGCGAGAGCCCCAGCCAGGTTATGTTGAGGCCGCAGTTGAAGATGTAGTGTTCGGCTTCCGCTTTAGGCAGGCGCTGCTCGATCTCTTTGCTTGCAGCGGCGACAAACGCTTCAAGCCCGGCTTGCTGATCTTGCGTTGAGCGCAGAATGCCCGCAGCAAGGGTGCTCCATCGCTGCAAATTCTTGCGGTATTCCGCGATGTGTGCGGCGGGGTCATTGGAATAGCCGAAGTGCGTCAGAAAAAGCCGCGCAGGCTTGCGTGAGGCGATAGCGTCAAACGAAGCGCTCCATGCCTCGAGGTCAATATCCGGCGGCGGCGCGACAGGCACCACGAACGGCTCGCCTTCTATGTGAAATCCCGCCGCGTCACCGACGAACGCGGTGCCATCCGTTGAATCAAAATAGGAAACGTGATGCGACGCGTGTCCCGGCGTGTAAACGACTTCCAGACTGCGGCTTCCGAGACTCAGCGTTTCTCCGCCATTGAGTACTCGCAAATTGGCGAAGGGCACGGGAAGCGTTTCGCCAAATAATATCCGCAACTGGCCGGGCCAGAGCCGCTCCGCGCTCGCCAGCAGCTTTGCAGGGTCGGCCATGTGCAGCATACCGGCCTTGTGAACGTACACTTCAAGGTTCGGATTTTCCCTGATGAGCACGCCGGTCGCTCCGGCGTGGTCCAGGTGAATGTGCGTGAGCAGGATCGCGTTCAAATCCGCGACAGAAATTCCCCGCGCCGCGAGCTGTTCGCGCAGCGTGCCGAGAGTCGAAGCCGGCCCAGGATCAATCATCGCCCGATGCCCGCTCGATTCCAACAAAACCGCCGCAATCGAGCGCGCCCGCCCCATCCAATTTGTGTCGAGTACGGTTGTGCTCAGCATCCAGCCAGTAGTGTAACGCCAGTGAGCACAGGGGTGACACGGACTTGCCGCTCACTCGCGATTCGACCAGTACCGCTCAATTGACAATCAGCTGAAGGGTGGCGGTATGCGTTGTGTTAGGCGTCGTGGAAACGCCGGTTACGGTAATCGTATAGTTTCCAGCAGGGGTGCCAATTGGCGGCGGAGGAGTTGTATAGCTGCTACCGCCGCCGCAGCCAATAGCCTGCAGAACGAGGAACAAGAGCAATCCCGCGACCGGAAAGGCGGCTACGACGCGCCGAGGCCGCGTGCGTGCGAGTCGCATCAGCAAGAAGGAAAGCATTAACGCCACGACCACGGGCACAAGCCGCGGCCACGAAAGGATTCGCCGATTCGAAGGCAGTGGTGGCGCCGCGCTTCGAGCCGTCGTAGTAACCATGACGGTGGCGGACTGGCCGGCTGCAAGAGTGTTCGGATTGAGCGAACAAGTGGTGGCTTGGGCCGGCGATGTACACGAAACGGCGACTTGCCCCGTAAATCCGTTCACAGCGTTAACGCTGATAGCGTTCGTAAACGTCGCTGTTTGGCCCGCGGTGACCGTCTGCGTTCCTTGCCCCGGCGCCACTATGAACGAGAAGTCCGGCGGCGCAGTCACGGTTTCCGTCACGGTTCCTGTGGAGGCCGCGTAATTCGCATCGCCGCCGTAATTCGCTTGCACCTGGACGGAGCCGGGCGTCATGAAGCTTGTGGTAACTTGCGCCTGATTATTCGCGACAGGTATGTATCCAATCTCGATGCCGTTCGCGGTGAAGTACACCGAACCGGCTGCGGGTGCTGCTCCGGTTGAACTGGGATTGAGTTGTGCGGTGAAGGTTACTTGCGTGTTTGTGTCAACCGTTGGTTTCGAAGAAGTCACTGAAACACTGGTGCTCACATACGTAATGGTTTCCGTAAACGAAGCGGACGAGTCCATATAGTTCGAGTCGCCGCTGTACATTGCGCTGATAACCGCGGTGGTGGGGCTCAAAGTGGTCAGCGTAATTTGCGCCTGGCCATTGACGACGGGAACCGTTCGGAATGGGTTGCCATATAGGTTGAATGTCATGTTTCCCGACGGAGCGGCGCCGGCATTCTGGCTCGGCACGATTTGTGCGGTCACCGTAAGAGGCTGCCCATCCACGATCGTGGTAGCCGACGGCGTGAGCTGCAAGGTGGTTGGATAGACTTCGGTCACGGGATAGGGGCCGGAACTGGAAGGCGCGTAATTTGTGTCGCCGGAATAGTTCAACGTCAATGTGTGGGGTCCGGAGGGTCCTGGCAAAGTGAAGTTCAGATTTCCGCCATAAGTTACCCAGACATAGGGGGAGTTGGGCTTTGGGTAAATGACGCCTGTGCCGGGCTGGCCCAGGGTTAAGGGAAGCTGTGTGCTGTCGTCGAAAATGGTGAATGTGCCGGTCGGCGGAGTGGGGAAGTTGCCGATGTTGGCGCTGCGGACAAAAAGATTGAGAGTGACAGGGCCGATCGGAAAAGGAAAATTCGAATCTAGACCAAGAACCGTCGGCGCTGGAGTCACGCTAAAGGAAGCTGTTCCCGTGCTTGCGAGATAGCTGTTATCGCCGCTGTAGTTTGCGGTGATGGTGTGAGTGCCCGCCGTTAGCACTAGTGACTGATTCTCGGCGGACCCTTGGCTGTTGAGCGGATAAGGTCCGGGTCCGGCGGCCGTGCCGTCGACGGAAAGTTCCACGCTGCCAGTGGGACATGCGTAGAGCACGAGCGTATTCGTCGAACTCGCGCAGCCGGAACCGGAAGAGTTTTCGACATCAGCACGCAGGAAATAGAGCGAGCCATAAGAGACTGCCGTGGCATTCGAGTTGGTCACTTGGCCGGTCGATACGTCGAGTGCCACAACGCGAGCGCTCGTTACGCTCGGCTCGGGATTCACCGTGACCGTCGTCGAATTGGAGTCACTCCCGGCAAAATTCCCGTCGCCTTCGTAGTGCGCTTGCACGCTGTACGAAATTCCTCCTGGCAAAAGATTAGTCGTTCCGGAAGCCGTGCCGTTGCTCAGCGTGTAGTTGTTCAATCCCAAGCTTTGGTTTCCTTGCGTAGCGAGAAGGGCGACCGAGCCGGTCGGCTGCGGCGACGCCGGCGAAACGGAAACTGCCACGCTGACGGGCGTACCATGTGTAATGTTGACCGCATTTCCTCCGTTCAGCACTAGCGTGGCCGACGAAGGCGCGCGCGAAGCCGAGCTCCAGTTGTTCACCAGATTTGCGGCATTGACCGAACCGAGCCCGGTGGCCAGATCGTAGCCCGTCCCTGCGGAATAGCCCGAAAGAATTCCGTATTGATCGTTGGGATTGGTGGTCGCGCAGTTCGGACTGCCTTTGAGGCAGGGCATGGCGATCGTACCCGAGGTGATATCGTTAAAGACGCACGTGGAGGCGGGCCCGGTCGAAGAATTGCAGTTTGCGGCAGACTGCTTTGCCGCCAGAGCGTAGAGCACATAGTTCGCGTTCCCCTGGCGCTCGCCGGTTCGCTGGTTCACTAGCGCCAGCAACCCTGCAAAAGCGGGTGTGGACGCCGATGTTCCGCCGACACCCACAAAATCGGCAAGGCTACAAGGACTCCCAAAGACGAGGTCGGTCTGGCACATCATGTAAAAGGTGTTCTGGAAGCCGTTGCTAGCGAAGAGCGAGACGTCGGGCAAGTCGCGGGCGCTGTCATTCGGAACGCCAGGGGCCGCCTGCCAACTGGGCTTGGGATAGGCGCCCGCACAACTCGCGACGGTCGTTGCGCTCGGCGCGATGCAGCCGCTTTTGCCACCGCTTGCACCATTGATCACGATGAGTTGTGGGGCTCCCGTGTTGTTGCAATTGGTTTCGGGATTCGTGCTCATCGGAAAATTCGGAAGCTCAAAAATTGCGTTGGTGCAGGAGTCGTTCCAGGCAGTCTCGGGAATGTAGCCCTTGGCGGATTCCTGGGTGGTAGGGTTGCTGGTTGCGTTCCAGTACGTCGAGAGGTTGAAATAGTCGCTAAAGTCCGTGCCGCCCACGGCGGTATTGTACGGCGTGGAGGCAAGCCCGCTGACTTCCAGGCCGTACTGCGCAGGCTGGAGCTCGGACATTTGCAGAAAGTCGCATCCGGCCGAGCCGTTATCACCGGTCGAGACAAACGCCGTGATTCCTTGCGCGGCAGCTTGTTGCCAAAGATTGTTGTGAAAGATATTGCCGGCCGCGCCGAGATTGAACTCGCATTGGCCGTAGCTTTCGCTCATGACCGGAGCAAGATTGTGGTCCACGATGTAAAGAGCGGAAAGATCCACGCCGTCGGTGGTCTCGGTCGATTGGGAAACGACGAGCTTAATGGTCGCGCCTTTGGCCACAGCTCCAGACCATTCCACATCCAAGTCCGCTTCGGTCTCATCTCCGTCTACCAGGCCAGGGTCAGGGCCGTCGAGAATGACTTGCGGCGAATTCGTTGGCAGTCCAAAAAGAGTTCGAAAATCGCTGACGTCCTGGACGTTTATGTTCGTGCGCCCCACGATTGCGATTGTCTGCCCGGTGCCATCAATCGGCGTGGCTGCGTTCCATAGAGGCAAAACGTTGTAGATGGTCGCGAAGTCGTAGGGTCCGAGTGGATAGCAGGAACCCGACCGGCCGGAAAATGCTCCAAAGATACTTGTCAAAAAATCGACGCAATCAAACGTATATTCAGGACGCGGCTGCTGAACGGCCCCAGTCGTCTTGGACGATCTCGCTGTCCCCGCCAGACGGTAGGTGGGCTGCTTACGAAAATCATGCAGGCTAACGACTCCTGAGATTGCGGAAGCGAGGGCACCCGGTATCTGCGGGTCGCTAGCATTTGCTAGGTGCGTTTCGCCGTTCACCACGTACTTGTGAATCTCGGTGTGAAACGCGCTGCGCACCTGTGCGGCATTTCCCGAGAACTCGATCACGGTGCGCCCATCCGTGACGTGATTTATCTGAAAGCCATGCGACTGAAGCCAGTTGGTGACCGTCTGGATGTCGGCATCCGCCGGTCCAAATTGCTGGCCAAACTGCGCGGGCGTGAGCCAGCCGTGATAATTCGCTGAGGACTTGCTCTGCTGATCTTCGAGCAATTTCTCGAGCGCGGATTCCTGCTCTGCACTTCGTTGCAAGAGCAACAGCATCCTTCGCAGAGGCTGGCCCTCACCTACTTTCCCTTGGTCGAACTCAGGTCGCGCCAGCGGATGTACATTTCCCCGCAGCACGACTAGATTCTTTTCATCCACAGCCTGAGTGATGCGGGGTGGGATGGCGGTTGTCTGCGCCTCCACACGCGCGCAGAGCAGGCTGAGGAACGCAAAAGACGGGAGCAGGGAAAGAAGCTTCATTGAAGCATCGAGTCTCATATTCCGCCCACCCTGCAGAAGACTTTTGCGCTTCTATGATGGCCGCCGGCGGAGGGACAATAGAGTGCAGAGCCGGTTTTTTGCGCTGAAAAAACGATTCCTGGAACTCCGTCAGCACCCGGTCGCCATAGTACGTGCCGGGTAGCCTATCACGATGGCGGATAGCTCACTAGGTAGTTACTGCGAGCCAAGCGCATGCGGCTCTAAGTGAGGAAGAACGGAAATTTTTGCCCTCTATTCGTAAGAGGTGCCGTCTTCAACCCTCCGCCGGCTCCCAACGGTCACATTCACGTTTCCGATTTGCCCGCATCCGTTTTTTCAATCTCACCGGAGAGGAGGAAAGACTTGCGAACGAAGGGAAATCTAGCATACGCTAACGTCATCGCGTCCTTTTGCTTCCTGGATTTTCCCGGTCGTTGGGAAACTTTCCAGGGAACCTGGCCTGTTGTGGCAGACAGGAAATGCCGCCGCTCCGCAAGTGGCCGTTGGAATCCGTGGTGGCTCGGCGAGTGGCGCTGTTGTGGGTGGAACGGCAGCTTGGGCTCCAAGAGAGAAAACTGAGGGAGAAGAATTATGCGCAATTGGTGTGCGGCAGCAGTGATGAGCGCTTTTTTTGTTTTGCCCGTATGCGCTCGGCAAAATAACAGCGGCACGGACGGCGGCGACGGTTCTGCGGCAGCGCCGGCGACGGCGGTGAAGGCTTCCGGCGATGTCGCCGTGGGAGACATTACGCCGGCTGCGCGCAATCTTTTCGCGCTTCCGGAATCCCCGCGCCCACAGCCATTTCCGTCGGGCACCGTGGGCAGTGCTGACTCCGCGCCGGGTCTTCTCGTCCCGAAATTTGAAGTGGCCGGTATGTTTAACTATGTGAACTATAATCCTGGGGATCCTTTCCAGACCTTCAGCGCTTACGGCGGATCGGGATCCTTCACGTGGAATGTGAATAAGTGGCTGGGCTTTACCGAGGAACTCGGCGGTCTCAGCTACAACCGCAACGTGAACGGATCCAGTATTCACGGCGGCCTCACCACTTTCCTCGCCGGCCCGCGCCTTAATATCCGCAAGTTCAAATACTTCGTCCCCTTTGGGGAATTCCTTCTCGGCGGGACCCACGCCGGCGTTCCGCTGACGGGCACCAGCGGCCAGAGCTCTTTTTCCATCCTGGCGGGCGGCGGTGTGGATGTGGTTCTGACCAAAAACATCGCCTGGCGATTCGCGGAAATTGACTACCTGATGACCAATTTTTCCGGTTCTTCCCTTGGCGGCAACGGTCGGCAGGACAACCTGCGCTTGGGGACGGGCATCGTGGTGCGCTTCGGTTTGCCCCATGAAGCACCTCCTGCTCCCGTGAATCACCCGCCGGTGGCGGCCTGCTCCGCGACGCCGACTTCCTTGTTTGCCGGATCGGGCGATACCGTCGCCGTTCACGTCAACGCTAGCGACCCAGATAACGACCCGCTCACCTACAGTTACACGGCAACCGCCGGGGCTGTGGATGGCAACGGTCCCGACGCGCGCTGGAACTCCTCTGGCGTCAACGAGGGTACTTACACGATCACCGCCAAGGTGGACGACGGCAAGGGCGGCACGACTTCCTGCGCCACCGACATCACCGTCCAGCCGCGGCCCAACCGCCCGCCGACGGCTACTTTGTCCGTAGACCGCAGCCCCATCCATCCCGGTGAAAAAACCGGAATCACCTGCACCGGCACGGACCCCGACGGCGATCCGCTGACCTACAGCTATTCCTCTTCCGGCGGCCAGATCTCCGGCAGCGGCACCAGCGCGCAGTTTGACGCCACCGGCCTCGCCCCCGGCAACTACACCGTGAAGTGCGTTGTGAACGATGGCCGCGGCGGCACCGGCGAAGCTTCTGGCAACGTCGAGGTGCAGGAAGCTCCGCAGGTTCACGAGCTGGAAGTAAAGCTGCGGCTCCATAGCATCTACTTCCCAACGGCACTGCCCTCGGTCGCAAGGCCAATGGGCGGGTTGCTGGCCAGCCAGGCGGTTACGCTGGACGTGCTGGCTGTCGACTTCAAGTCCTACCTCGCCTACCGACCGAATGCGCACCTCATTCTGGGCGGACATGCGGACATTCGCGGAGGCAAGGAGTACAACCAGTTGCTCTCCGAGCGCCGCGTGGAGAAAGCCAAGAGCTACCTCATCGAAAAGGGCGTTCCCGCCGATCACATTGACACGAAGGCCTACGGCGAGGAACAGAACATGAGCGACGAAGAGGTCAAGAAGCTTCTCGAAGACGATCCGGACCTGACCCCGGCGGAAAAGAAGACGTTCTTGGCTAACCTTCTGACCGTGCGGCTCGCCAACAACCGTCGCGTGGACGTAACCATCAGCACCACGGGTGAACAGTCCGTGCGGCGCTTCCCGTTCAACGCCAAGGATGCCTTGACCCTCTTAAGCCGCAAGGTCGGGGAAGGTGCGGCGGGTAACGCAAAGAAGCCCGCAGCCAAGAAACCGGCTCCAAAACCGTAACCTGTCGCAATCAGACTGGTTGCACGGCATCAACCTACGCGGGCTCTCCTGGAACGCTTTCAGGAGAGCCCGTAGCTTTTTGATGGAGGTTCGAGACAAAGAAGCGAACCTGGGGAAAAGACTTCGGAGAACAATATCCTTTCCCATTCCCAAAATGGAAATCGGCCCAATTCCATTTTGGCAAAGCACTGAAACTTAAGAGATTACCGGCGTTCCTCTGGTCCATGCGGTGTTCTTCCCGTCCTCAGAAATTCCCGAATCTGAAATTAACTCTTTGGTGATACTATTCATAACTCGTTGATTGCAGAATCATTAAACTCCTTTTCCCTATTTGGTACTGCGGGTGCAAATGAAACACCGCAACTCCCCAGCGAGGTGAATGCCAATGAGCGAAGAAGCAGGCGTCCAGCGCGCCGCGATTCCCATCACCGTTCTTGTCGTGGAAGACGAAGACAGCACCCGCAAACTCTGCGCGGACGTCGCCGAATCCTGCGGCATGAAAGCCATCGTCGTCGCCACGGTAGAGGAAGCGTTGCGCCGCCTCGAGACCCACGCGATCGATATCGTTGTGACCGATCTGATTCTTCCTCCCTCGAGCGGCCTCGAGCTGCTAAAGCAGGTTCACGAAATGTACCCGCAGATCGCCGTCGTGGTGCTCACACAATACGGAACCATTGACTCCGCGGTGGCCGCCACGCGCATGGGCGCGGTGGATTACGTGACAAAGCCCTTTCACATCGAGGATCTACGCGCGCGTCTTGAGCGTGTGGCCCGCGACATGGACCTCGACCGCGAGAACCGCCTCCTGCGCGAACAGCTCCGGTCCAAGCCCGGCTTCGGCGGCATGATCGGCGTCTCCGCGAAGATGCAGCGCGTCTATAAAATGATTGAAAAGGTCAGCCAGCACGAATATCCCGTTTTGATTCTCGGCGAAAGCGGCACCGGCAAGGAACTCGTCGCCAAGAGCATTCATTATTCCGGCATTCGCAAGGACCGTCCCTTCGCGCCCGTGGATTGTTCTTCGCTCGTGCCCACGCTCATCGAATCGGAACTCTTCGGCTATGTAAAGGGCGCGTTCACCGGCGCCATGCAATCGAAACAGGGCCTCCTCGAAGCCGCGCAGGGCGGCACGCTGTTCCTCGACGAAATCGGCGACATGCCCGTGGACCTGCAGGCCAAGCTCCTGCGCGCCTTGCAGGAGCGCGAGGTGAAACCGGTCGGATCGACCGAGCGCCGCCATATCAACGTGCGCATCATCGCCGCAACCAACCGCGATCTCGAATCCGCCATCCGCACGGGAGCCTTTCGGCAAGACCTTTACTTCCGCCTCAACGTCCTACAGCTGAAACTTCCTCCGCTCCGCGAGCGCAAAAGCGACATTCAGCTTCTGGTCACTGCGTTTCTCGAAAAATTCTCCGACCCGCACGGCCCATCGCGCGCCATCTCCGACGACGCCATGCGACGCCTCATCGCCTACGATTGGCCCGGCAACGTGCGCGAACTCGAAAACGCCATCGAACGCGCCGTGGCCATGGGCTCCGGCCCTATCGTGCACGTCGGCGATTTGCCGTCGAGTCTCCACTATCCCAGCAGCGAACGCGTTCCAGAAAAGGACGAGCTGCTGCCTATGGAAGAGCTCGAACGCCGCGCCATCCTGCGCACGTTACGCGAAACCGGCGGCGACAAACTGGCCGCCGCGCGCATGCTCGGCATAGGAAAGACCACGCTCTACCGCAAGCTCAAGCAATACCAGATGGAGCACGTCGAGCCATAACTTTTCCGCAAGCACTTTTCGGACGCGGAACTTTTTGCCCGAAGACATTTTTTCGTCCTCATTTTTCGCTCTTGCTCTACTCCGGAACCTCTCCGTCCCTTCTTCCTCATCGCTACCCGTGTTCTGTTCTCTACGGGAAAGCGCCTCCGGTCCACTCTGGGAATGACCAGCCGCGTCACTCCCGGCATGGGACTCCGGCCTTCCGGAAGCCTCGTCCGTGTCCTCTCTAACTCGATGATTTAAAGCGGATTACGCAACAGGCAAGTTGGGCCTGCCAGTGCATAGGTCTTCTCTGAAGGAGCAAGCCTCTGGGCGGCCTTTTCGTGCCCCTGCCTTTGGAAAGAGCCTGTCCTGAAACTTCGACATGTGGGCCTGGCGAAAAAACCAAAAAGAAGAAACCGACTGGCAAGGCGCGGCCCGCGCCGGCCTGTCCGGTGCTTCGCGCGAAACGCTCATGCGCGAGGCGCTGCACACGCTCGCCAGGGATGGCCGCTCGGACCGCATCGGTGTCTGGCTCGAACCGCAAACTGCCGCCCCTTCTGACGCTAACACACCAGCCGTTCTTCGCGGCATGCTCTGGGAAGCCAACGGCGAGCCCACGCCTTCCGACTGGGGAAAGCTCTCGCTCGAGCCGCCTCTTCCGCTCGAACTTATGGCCTTCGCCAAACCTGTCGAACAGGATCTCGACACCACGCAAATCATCGGACCGCTCCTTGGCATGCGCCACGCTCTCTGGACTCCCATTCAGGGAACGAACCAGCTTCACGGCATGCTGCTCCACGCGTCCCACAGCAAACCGGCCAGCCGGCCCCGCGAGCTGGCCGGCGCGGTAGCCGCTGAACTCGCGCTGGTCCTCGATTGGGAACAGGAGAAACGCCTCGCCCGCGAGTGCCTCCACGACATCCGCCTCAACCAGCAGATTCTCGAGGCTCTGGGCGGCAACGCTTCGAGCGACACCATCCTTTCGCAAATCGCCGCCGCTTGTACCGAAATCTCCGCCGATGGCTCCGGTCCCGGAGCTTCCTTTGCCGTGATCGGCTACCTGCCCAGATCAAACGCCGCTCCGGAGGAAATGGAATTTGTCTGGGAAAGCGGCGACCCGCAGTGGACTCGTTCCGTCGAACGCGAACCGCTTTCCGCACTTTGGAGGGAAGCGCTCGCCGGCGGACGCGTCGAGGGACTAGAGCCGCCTCCGTCGTGGACCCGCGAAGGATTGGCGCGGCTCGTAGCCATCCCTTTGCTCTTCTCAGGAGAACCGCTCGGCGTTCTCCTCGCCGGCATCCCGCAGAAATCTTCTTCTCTGGCCACGCTGGAGCGCATCGAGATGCGCTCCGCGTTCGCCGCCTCCGCTTTGCAGCGCCGCCGGCTGCATACCGAGAGCAACCGCCGCGCCGCGCGCCGTCAGGCGCTTCTCGAATCCAGCTCGGAAGCCACGGTGCTCCTCGATGCGCGCGGCCGCATCGCCAGCCTGAACCGCAGCGCGAGACTCATCCTGGGCGAAACGCTCGCCGAACGCGCCTCGGCGGCTCAGCGAGAGCAGCCTCCGACCGCTTCCAGCACGGATCCTGCCGAGACTTCCAGCCAAACTCTCAATTGGTGCCTCGGCGCCAGTTTCTCAACCCTCTTTTCCGCCAGAGAACAGTCCTCTGTCGAAGAGTGGCTGGCTCGCGCCCTTGCCGGAGAGCGCGACAAAGCCGTGGGCGCTCTCGAAGCTTGCGAAGCGGAGCTCGTCAACGGCCACCGCGTGGTTCTGCGCGCTCCTATCGCCGCCGCGGATGATCTCGTCGCGGTAGTCCTCGGCGCTTCTCCGATGCAGGAAGCTGCCGATCAGCGCACCCGCTCCGCCGCGGAACTTCATAACGTCCTGGAATGGGTCGAGGAAGGCATTCTGCTCTTCGGCGCCAACCAGAGTGTGCGTGCCATGAATACGCGCTTCGCGCAGATCAGTGGGCTCACTCCCGAGGACGCCGCGACCTGTTCGACACTGGACGGCCTGATCGCGCGGCTCGCGGACCGCGCCGCCGAACCCGAAGCGTTTGCCCGCCGCTGGCGCGAACTTGCCCGCGGCGAGGGCGGCACGCGCGAAGAACTGCACCTCGCCCGCCCAATCCCGCGCGTCCTCGAGCGCTCCGCGCGTCCCGTCCTGGACCACATGGGCCGGCACCTCGGGCGCGTCGAAATTTACCGCGACCTCACCGCCCAGCGCGTCTTCCAGGCTAAGCTCCTGCAGACCGAAAAGCTCGCCGCGCTCGGCCAGATGATGACCGGTGTGGCTCACGAACTGAGCAATCCTCTCACCAGCATTCTGGGCTATGCGCAGCGCCTCCTCGTCCGCAAGGATCTCGCCGGACGCACCGAGGAAGCCCGTCAGATTTACCAGGAAGCGGAACGCGCCGGCACTATCCTGCGCCAACTCCTGCTCACGGCCCGTGAAGCGCGTCCAGAGCGCAAGAAGGTGGCGCTCAATCAAATCGTTCTCCGCGCCATGGAACTCCAGCGTTTCGGCTCCGCCGCGGAAAAAATCCGCATCGAGCTGGACCTCGATCCCACTCTTCCCTTTGTCGCCGGCGATCCCGGCCAGCTCCAGCAGGTCCTGATGAACCTGATCGGCAACGCCCGCCAGGCCATCGTGCAGCAAGGCACTGCCGGCACCATCCGGCTGCGCACCGCGTTTGAAGGGCGCCGCGTTCTGCTACAGGTGATCGACGACGGTCCCGGCATCCCCCAGACGATTCTCGCGCGCATCTTCGATCCCTTTTTTACAACCAAGCCGGCCGGCGTTGGCACCGGCCTGGGCCTTTCCATCGTCCTCAGCGTCGTCCGCGAACATGGCGGCCAGGTCAAAGTGGCAAGCCCTCCCGAACGCGGCGCCGTCTTTTCCGTGGAGCTGCCCGTGGTTTCGGAGGCCGCGTTCGAGGCGCTTCCCGACGGTGTGGAGAGCGCGGAAGAGCGCCCTGCCGTTCTCCCTGCGCCTGGCGGCCGAAAAAGCCGTGCGCATGGCTCGGCAACTTCGCACGTAAGTTCTCACGCTACGTCCCACAACAGTGGGCGGCACTCGCCGCGCAGCGCGCACCGTGGCACACGAATCCTGGTCGTCGAAGACGAGCCCACGGTGGCTCGCCTGATTGCCGATGTCCTCGAAGACGAAGGCCTCCACGTGGAGGTGCTCTTCGACGGCCGGGAAGCTCTGGAACGTGCGGCGCGCGAGCCCTTTGACCTGGTGATTTGCGACATGAAAATGCCGGGTCTCGACGGCCAGCAGTTTTTCCAGTCGCTGGCGCGTGCCCGCAACCCCCTGAAGGAAAAGTTCCTGTTCGTGACCGGCGACGTCATCGCCCAGCAGACCCAGGAATTTCTGGAACGCAATCTTATTCCGCACGTGGCGAAGCCCTTCCGCGTCGAGGAACTCACCGAAAAAGTCTTTGGCCTGCTTGATGGCCATCTGGTACGTGGAGGCCGCGCTGCGGCTGCCCGGAAAGCGCATTGAGAAATGGATACTCTAATGACTCCTCGGGAACAAACGATTCTGCTGGTAAGCGATGACGCTACATTCCGCGCCGCGGCGCGCCATGAACTGGAAACCGCCGATGAGCGGCGGCACGTCTCTGCGGTCAGCACCGTGGACGCCGCGCGGCGCATTGTGGAAGGCGCCGCACCTACAGTGATTTTGCTTTCGGAAGCCGCCGTTGCCGCGGACCATGGCGGCTCCTCCGGACATTCGCAAAGCCTCGATCTGGCCGTCTCGTCGCTGGCCAGCTACGCGCCCGTGGTTGTTATCGGAGACGCGGAACACCAGACGGAACTCTCCCGCTTGGTGGCCGCAGGCGCTGCCGACTACGTGGTGCGCACCGATGAATCCCTCACCGTCGCGCTCGGTCTGGTCGAACGGCGTTTGCGCAAGGCGCAGATCGCCTTGCAAACCTCGGCTCCCGGGCACGAACCGCGCGAAGTGCCGCGAATGGAAACCGTTCTGGAACTGAACCGCGAGGACTTCGGCGAAGTGCTTCGCCACGAGCTTAACAACCCGCTCACCGGGATTCTCGGCAATGCGGAACTCTTGCTCTCCGAAATCAAACGCAAAAGCGACGGCCGCATGCCGCAGGGCGCTCCTGAGCGTCTTGAAACCATCGCCGCGCTCGCTGTCCGCCTTCGCGAAACGGTTCGGCGCCTCAGCCAGGAATGGGACCTGCGCCGTCCGTCCTGAAACAGCCCGCAGATTTTTACGCGAAAACAAATGACGCCATTGCTTTGTCTTCGTTGCTAAGGGCGGAGCCCGGCCGCCCTTCACAACCTCTCCGCATACAAGCTTCTCTTTTCAACTTTCCGTACTCCTGCTAGGCTTACCCCCAGCAAAGTGGACAGTTCCACGCGCCTCAGACTATGAGCGAGACCCCTGTTCGTCAAAAAGTGAACGAGCTGTTTCCCGAATTGCTCGACGGTCTGCGTATACTCGAGGGCCGCTTTCCCTCGAACGAAATTGCCGCGCGGGTGGTCCGCGCCGCGATGAGCCAGCCTGGTATCGTCGGAGCGAGGCTCTGGCGCGCCGACCGAGGCGAAGCGGAAGTCTGGGCCGAAGGCGGAACTCTTCCCGAATCCACTGCTGGCGGTATGAAACCCGGATTGCCCGTCGATAAAAGCAAGGATCCGGCTGTGTGGGTTGGCGCGCTTGGCAGCGACGATTTCCGCGTGCGCGTTCTCGAGGTGCGCGGTGCGGAAGCGATCGAGGAGCGCGTGCGCAGCCAGATGGACTTGCTGGCGCGCTTTTCCGCGGTAGTGCTCGCGCTGGCCGAGCGCCGCGGCGCGATGAAAGAGCTTTCGAGCATCATCGAAGCCACCAAGAAACTGAACTCCACGCTCGATCTGGGCGAGCTGATTTCCATCATTCTACAAATCGCCACGCGCCAGTCCGGCGCGGAGCGAGGCACCGTTTTTCTGGTGGACCGTGAACACAACGAAATCTGGTCGCTGGTCGGGCTGGGGCTCGAGCAGCACGTGATCCGCCTGCCGCTGGACCGCGGCATCGCCGGCTGGGTGGCGCGTGAAGGTTCCGCGGTGCGCCTCGAAAACGCGTATGACGATGCTCGCTTCGAGCCTGACGTGGATCGCAAGCTGGGATTCAAGACGCGCCAGTTGATGTGCCTGCCGATCCGCAGTGAAGCGGGCGACATCGTCGGCGTTCTGCAGCTGCTGAACAAGGCGGAGGGGTTCAGCGACGAGGACGAGGCCTTTCTCGACGCGCTTTCCGCGCACGTGGCGTTGGCGCTGGAGAAAGCGCAGCTGCACCGCGAGCGCGTGGAAAAGGAAAAAATGGAGCGCGATCTCGCCCTGGCGCGGGAAATTCAATCTGGCTTTCTGCCGGAAGCGCCCCCCGCGTTTCCGGGAATTCACATTGCCGTGTCGCACCGCCCTTCGCAGATGGTGGGCGGCGATTACTATGATTTTTTGCCGGTCACTGTGGACGGCAAAGATGGGCTGTTGCTGGTGGTGGCTGATGTCGAGGGGAAAGGCGCCGCTTCCGCGCTGGTGATGGCTAACGTACAGGCCACGCTGCACGCGCTGGCAGACCACATCGAGTCGCTTGAAAAATTGCCGGCGACCATCAATCAGAAGATTCTGGCTGGCGCGCGCGCTTCGATGGCCCAGGGGCGCATCACTAAATATCTCAGCATGTTTCTTGCGCTGGTGGATACCGGCGGGCGCAGCTTTCGTTACGTGAACGCCGGGCACGTGCCGCCCGCGGTGATTCGCGCCGATGGAACGGTGGAATGGCTGAACACGGGCGGAATGATTGTGGGCATTCTGCCTGACGTGCAGTTTGAATGCGGCACTGCGGCGCTCGCACCGGGGGACATTCTGGTGGCTTGCACGGACGGAATCACCGAAGCGATGGATGCCGCTGGAACGGAATTCAGCCGGCAGAGGCTCGCGGGGATGATCTGCCCGCTGCGCCATCAGAGTCCGGAAGACATCATGCGCGCAGTCCTCGCCGAAGTGGACAAACATTCCCGCGGCGGCATCTACGAAGACGACCGGATTCTGATGGTGATGAAAGCGCAGTAAACGCGGGCCGATTCTCACGAACCCGTCGATTCTCACGAACCAGTTGAAGAGTAGCGCCGCAAACCGAAGCGCCACCCCGTGGCGGCGAGCGCAAACGTGGCCACAGCGACCAGCGGAATCAGCGGAGCATACACGCGAAATTCCGGGCGTCCGAGCAAACGCGAAGCGGGATAAAACGTGGCGAAGCCGAATGGAATAATCCAGCTCAGTAGAAACTGGATGTAGTGAGAATAAATGGACAGCGGATAACGCCCGAACGCGAGCAGGTTCCAGAACGGCGGATGAATGCCGATGCGGTCTTCAAACCAGAAGGAAAACGTGGAAAGAAAGAGAAAAACGGAAAGATAGATCACGCCGCCACAGAGGGCGAAGAGTGCCAGCAGCAGAACATCGAGCACGGTCCAGTGATAAGCAAGACGCCGCGAAGCCCAAAGGACCACCACTAAACCGATGACCACTTCCTGGAGAGCTTCGATACGGAACGCGTCAAAGACCACCTGAAAAAGCGACGAGAGCGGGCGCAATAGAACGCGGTCAAATTTTCCTTCCATGATGTAGGTCGCGCCGAATTCGTAGAGATTGAGCGAAAAAACGTTAAAAAGCCCGAAGGGAATCAGCGAATACCCGTAAAGAAAAAGAACTTCTTCCATACGCCAGTTTGCCAGCGTGGGAATTCGTTTGAAAAGCACCATGACGAACCCGAGCGAGAAAACTGTCGCGGCCAGGGAAGTCGCGGCAGAAATGAAAAAGTCGCCGCGATAGCTGACGCGCACTTTCGCATACTGCGCGAAGTAGGAAGTCAACAGCGCCGCATGCCGCCGGAAATTGAGGAAGGCTTCCTTCATCTAGCCGCCGTGGATGGTGATTTTGCGGGTGGCGCGAATCCACCACAGATGTCCGAGAAGAATCAGAGCGACGACCCAGAAATATTCGAGCCCGAGGAGTTTTAAAGATTCGGTCGTGGAGAGGCGGCCGAGATAGATTTGCAGCGGGGTGTAGGCGATGTGCTCGAAAGGAAGCAGCGAGGAAACGATTTGCAGCGAACGCGGAAAGAAATTCAGCGGGATCAGCAAACCACTGAGCAGTTCGATGAGCCAGAACTTTGCGCGAATCAGCGCGAGGATGGAAGTGAGCGGAATGGCGCACGTGCCGATGATGAAGTTCAGCGCGCCCATGATGAAAAAGCTGCCGACGGCGGCAACAAGGAAAAGCGCGAAATTTAGTTTGGAGGCGGGCGGCAGCACCGGAAAGAGCAGAGCCACCACGATGGCGGTCGGAGCGGTAAGGAGAATAAGGCGAAAAGCAGATTCGCCCATGGCGCGCGCGAGCCACATCCATTGCACCGAGACGGGCTTTATAAAATCCATCGCGATTTTGCCGTCAATGACTTCGTAGGCCATCTCCTGGTCGATGGTGTTCCAGTAGAAAGAACGCAAAATCCAGCCGACGCTGACATAGGTGAGGATCTGCGGCAGCGAAAACCCTGCAATCGAGCCGGTAGCGTTCGCAAAAACCGCGCGCCAGATGAAATAGTAAACGGTCACGTTGATGAGATACGTGATGATGCCCGTGTAGTAGCGCAGGCGAAACGCGAGAATATTGACGAACCCGATGCGAATAAATTCGCGATAAATCTTCAGGCTTGTGAGCAGCGACGGCTTATGAGCAGGAATCGGAAGTGTTTGGGTAGCGGACATAGCACATTTTTTTCTAGGGCGTGTTCTTAACGTGGTGCAGAGCTTCGCTCGGTTTCCAGCACCTCGCTGACAAGACTCGGAGTCATGGCCGCTTCGCCGGAATAGATGCGCTTGATGATTTCTTCGATGGGCTCATCTTCGATGACGAAGTCGCGCACTTCGACGGCCGCAAGAATCTGGCGGATGAGATCGCTGGAAGAGACGCGGGCGCGGTCGAAGCGCAAGCGGCAGGTCATTTCATCGAGGCGTTCGAGATGCAGAGTGGCCGCGCCGCTATCGCCATTGGGCGCCAGTGAGGGAAGATTTCTCTCGAAGGCGGCGAGACGCGCGCTTTGATCGCCGTCGCGCAGGATAAATTTGATTTGCTTGGTGCGCAGGAACTGTTCTTTCAGGCGAGCAAGCGGGCCGTCGTAGAGTACGATGCCGCGATCGATGATCATGATGCGGCGACAGAGCTCTTCGATGTCGTCGAGGTCATGCGTAGTTAACAGGACCGTCGTTTTGTAGCGCTGGTTGATGGCGCGAAGGAACTGGCGGATGTGATCCTTGGCCACAACATCGAGGCCGATGGTCGGCTCGTCGAGAAAGAGAATCGGCGGATTGTGCAAGAGCGCTGCGGCGAGGTCGCAGCGCATGCGCTGGCCCAGTGAAAGTTTGCGAACGGGAACAGGTAGCAGTTCTGTGAGGCCGAGTACCTGATTGAACAGTTCCATTCGTTCATCGAAGTCGCGCTGCGAAACGTCGTAGATGCGGCGCAGCAGCCTGAACGATTCGATGGTCGCAATGTCCCACCAAAGCTGCGTGCGTTGCCCGAAGACCACGCCAATGGTTTTTACGTAAGCGGCGCGCTGGCGCCACGGAACGAAACCGTTCGAGAGAATTTCGCCTGACGTCGGCACCAGAATGCCGGTGAGCATTTTTATCGTGGTGGATTTGCCGGCGCCATTCGGGCCGATATAGCCCACCATTTCGCCGCGGCCAATTTCAAAATTTACGTTTTCAACGGCTTTGACGGTGTGGTATTCGCGGTGAAAAAGATTCGCGATACCGCCTAGAATGCCTTCCCGCCGCTTGAAACCGCGGTAGTGCTTGGAGAGGGCGCTGACCGAGATGAGCGGGGTGTCCGGCATGAAGTAGCAATTTTAGCACGCGCAAGAGAATCGCTGCGGTTCGTCCTTTTTGTGTCCTTCATTCAGCTTCGTTGCGAGGTGTCTTTGCTTTACAGATTGTTCGATGCCTGCGGATGCGAAAAGCGCACAGGCGAGAATGCTTGTTCCACTCATTTGACGGGTTGGGATTGCGCAACGTTAGCGAAGAAGGCCAGGACGCGGCGCGCGAATTCGGCTGGTTGGTAACCGATGGCCGCGGTGTGGAAGGCGCCGGGGACTTCCCAGAATTGTTTTGGGCCGATGGCGGCGGCATAGATGCCCTGCGTGTGGCGGCACGGAAGTGCTTCATCTTTTTCATCACAGATGAGGAAGACCGGGAACGCGCGGCTAGCGACCGCTTTTTCCGGCGAGACGTCATCGATGGGGAGGCCGGAGAGCTGTTCATCGCGGTAGATGAGCATCCAGCTAAACGGACGGAATAGAGTTTTGCCGAGGAGAGGAGATTTGCGCAAACCGGCGTAGTCATAAGAGGCCTCTCGTAAATTGGCGAAAGCGGCTTCGGCGACGACGGCTTCGATGCGCTCGTCGGCTGCCGCGGATTGCAGCGCGATACCCGCCCCCATAGATTCACCCAGGGCGAAAATGTGCCGCGGCAGGCTGGGAGTATAATGTGCCTCTAGGTGAGTCTGCTTCGGACTGGGCTTGCTGCTGGACCCGCCCTTGGCCTTGGGATCTGCTCCATTCTCGAGCTGCCTTATAACCTCCGCTTGAAACAGTGCATTGATGATGGCTTGGCTGTCGCTGCGTTCGAGCCAGCCATAGGTGGCTATTGGGCCTTCACTGGTGCCGTGGGCGCGGGCGTCCATCATGACGACGCTGTAGCCGGCGCGGAGTAAGAATTCGGATTGACTGATTACTCCCATACGGTTGTCGGCTACGCCGTGGAAGAGCAGGACCCAGTTCCCGTTGGGGTTGGGTGGCCGGACTAACCAGCCATGGAGCATTGCGCCATCCGTGGCTTTGATGTCGAAATCCTGGCGAACGGAATGGGATAAAGCAAAGGAGGCGTCGGCTTCCCGGATCAGGTCAGGAGTCAGCTCGCGGCGAAGCGGGTGGAGGAAGTTGGGAGCCACAAGCCAGCCTGCCAAGCCTGCCAGGAGGGGCGGCAGGACGAGAAGGATTAGCAGTATACGGATGAGGCGACGTCGAAGGGTGATGGGCATGGGCTTAACCTAAGATACGAGAAGATAAGGGTTCCGTTCCGGCATGTCTCGGAAAGTGGCCTTAAATGTTACTCGCCTGGAGGCCGTCAGCCACGCCGCCGCCGCGTAAAAAGAGCTAGTCTAGCTGTCGATTCCTGCCCTGCCGGTTCGACGCGTTAGTAGAGCCACCCGACCGCAATCTCAATATTGGTCCCAAGGCTCAATATCTCAATATAATGGCGCGGACCCAGTGCCGCGCACCAATCCAAGGAGAACGACCATGCGCTTCATGATGATCATGTTTCCCGGTGGCTACGAAAATGCCAAGCCAGGCACGACCCCGGACCTCAAAGCCATGGAGGAAATGCGCAAGTACAACAAGCAGCTGCACAAAGCAGGAGTGTTGCTCGCCCTCGACGGTTTGCACCCGCCCTCGACGGGCGCGCGCGTCACCTTCAAAGGCGGAAAGTCCAAAGTCACCGACGGCCCTTTCACCGAAGCCAAAGAAGTACTCGGCGGCTACTGGATGATTCAAGTGAAGTCGCGCGAAGAGGCGCTTGAATGGGCCTCGCGCATCCCGGGCGCGGACACGGACATGGTCGAAGTCCGCCGGGTGATGGAGTTGACCGACTTCCCTCCCGACGTTCAGAAGAAGCTCGAGCAGGAGGTCGCCGAGGGCAGCTATAAGCTCGGCCCGCAGTAGTGGGATAGCCGACCCGCCTCTTGGCTAGGGATCCACTTAGGTGGAATGGATTGATAGGTGCAGGCAACGGGCAACCTCACGCTGTCTGCACCCATCCCTCGACAACCTCTTTACGAAAGCAAAGGGTGACCATTGGTTTAGACGCGCGGAATTGAAAAAAAGCGTTGAAGGCTTGGCGCAGTCTGAGACTGGGGCGCAGTTGTGATGCGCTCCTAACTGGCAAATGCGAGAGAGCGGGGCAAGCCGCGGCCCCTACGACTAACGGCTGGAGAGGACAAATTGATTGCCGTCGGGGTCTTTGAAGATGCCCATGGTGCCCCAAGGTTCGGTGCGTGGTTCTTCGGAGAAGACGACCCCCTTGGATTTGAGGGTTTGGGAGGTGGCCATTACGTCGTCGCACCAGAAAGTCATGGGTTGGAAGCCGCCGATGCGGTTTTCGTGGCCTTCGGGAGTGAAGAGGGCGAGGAGGGTGTCGGCGCCGGGGATTTTCAGTTCGATCCATCGCTGGCCGTTGCCCATGGGCTGGTCGGTGGCGACTTTGAAGCCTAGTTTTTCGGTGTAGAACTTGAGGGAGACGTCTTGGTTTTTGACGGGGATGCTGGCGATTTTGACTCCGCGAATCATGTTCGACCTCCTTGTCGATTTCGACGTTCTTGTCGATGGCCGGAGAATACTTTCGGAAAATGGCGGACGCAATCAGGTAGTTATTGCTATACTTTTGGCCGGTATAGCCATGACGCAGTTGGATCGCTACGTTACCGATGTTTTGATGCGGGACCTCGTCGCTCACGACAGGAGGCCGGCGAGTTTTCTGGTCTATTTGTGGCTGGCGGCAGAGCAGCAGGAACGCAAAGGGGCGGTGGAGATCAGTTACCGGGAATTGGCGGAGAATATTGGAGTATCGAAGAGCGCAGCGCAGGCAGGGGTGGGATGGTTGGCGCGGAGGAAATTGATTTCGGTCAGCAAGGAGAATGCGACGGCCGTGCCCAGGTATGTGGTGTTGAGCCCGTGGAGAGGGGGCAAGAGAGTTTGAGGAAATAAAGTTCAAGAGTTTAAGGTCCAGGGTTGAAAAAACGAGAGAAAACGCAGAGTCATGCCCAAGCTGGTGCCAGCCAGAATCATTCCCTATAGGATTGCTGGACCTTGAACCGTTCAAGCCATTTCAGGAATTTCGATCGTGCGCGCTGTGCGGTCTTAATTTTGTGTATCGTTCCGTTTTTGTCGGTAGGTTGCCAGAAGGCAGGCAAACCGCAAGCTGATAACCCTCGGCTCACTACTAATGTGAGCATGCTCGATGTGACTTTCCGCAGTAAAGCGCTCAACAAGGACGTACAGTACCGTGCCATTTACCCTGAAAAAATTACGGCCGGCGAAAGGCTGGCGGTCGTGTATTTGCTGCACGGCGGAGGGGGAGGGTTTCGCGATTGGTCGAATTATTCCGACGTGGCGCGATATGCGGAGCGGGGCTTGATTCTCATCATGCCGGAGGGTGACTCGTCTTACTTTGTCAATTCAGCCGGGAGACCAGAGGACAGATATGAAGACTATATCGTTGTCGACTTGATCGTCGATGTTGAAAAGAGATTTCCGGTTGTGGCGGGGCGCGGCAATCGGGCGATTGCCGGTGTTTCCATGGGAGGATTTGGAGCAGTCAATCTGGCACTGCGCCATCCAGGACTTTTTGTTTTTGCCGGAGGAATCAGTCCGGTCCTGGATGTTCCCAGCCGGCCGTTCTCCGTGCGGAGAATTGAACAGTGGAGGCGTTTTAGGGCGATTTTTGGTGAGTGGAACGGGCAGACGCAGCGGGAAAATGATCCATTCGTGCTCGCGAAGGTGGCCGATCCCGCTAAGACACCTTACCTATTTCTCAGTTGCGGCGAACAGGAGGGGCTATTAAGCGTTAACAAAGCGTTCGTTGCGCTGCTGCAGAAACGTCATGTCCAGTTTGAATTTCATAACGCGCCCGGAGATCACAACTGGAAACAGTGGGGCGAACAGATTCCGGGCCTGTTCCGTAGCATGTCCAAGCAAATGCATTTGGGGGATTGAAATGCAGCGCGCCAAAGTTTCTGGCAGGAATCGAGCCGTGCTGGGGCGCAATGTCTTACGCCCCTACAAAGTCAAGAGTTACGAGCGGAAGAGGACGGATTCGCGTTGGAACATTTTTACGGCCAGGAACAGGGCGACCGCGGCGTAGACACAGTTGAACGTAAAGATCTGGGCGATGAGGTTCCAGTGGTAGGTGCCGGCGACAAGTTCTTTGCAGAGTAGGCTGGTTCCGAGGATCGGAATAAGAGCGAGCTTGGAAGTAAGTTCCACGCCTGGAAGCATGGCGGCGATCGCGGGAATGATGACGACGAACGTCATCGGCGTGAGGTAGCTTTGGGCCTCTTTATAAGTCTTAGCGAAGAGCGCAATGGTCATGAGTACGGCTGAGAAAAGAACGGCTATAGGAACAGCCATCAGAAAAACGGAGATCACTGTTTTGGGGCCGAGTTGAAGGAGCATGCCCGCGGCAGCTGCGCGACCGCCCTCCGATTTGCTGGTGTAGTGCGCCAAAACGTTAAAGGAAACGCCCATCGAGAGGACAGATAGAACAGCGGTGCCAAGCGCGGCGGTCAGAATGAGAGAGAATTTGCCGAGCACAAGATGAGTTCGCGAGATGGGACTGGAGAGAATCGTTTCCATGGTGCCGCGCTCTTTTTCGCCGGCCGTCAGGTCCATGGCGGGGTACATTGCACCGGTCATGCAAAGAAGAATGACCATGTAGCCGATGATACCGCCGATGGCGGCCCCGCTCACTTTCTCCGGTGGGGCGACGTTTTCCTGCTTTACTTCAAATGGAGTTAACATCGTCTCGGGTAGATTTTTGGCGGCCAGCCGGTCTTTCACGACCTTATCGCGGTATTGCTGAATGAACTTGTCGACCTTTTTGGCGGCGAGGTCGGACTTCAAATCGCCGTCGTAGTCATAGATTTTTACGGTTTCCGCTTTTTGCTGAGCGACATCGGCTTCAAAGCCGATGGGGATTTCCACCGCGGCCCGAATTTCCTTGTTGATGATCTCGTCTTTCCAGTCGGCAGCTTCCGGAACGATCTGGATTTTGTCGAGCTTCTTAAGGCCATCGACGATCGCGGGAGAATCGGCGCCGCCGCGAAGCATGACTTTAGGAACTTCTTCTTCGGCTTTGCCAACGAGAGCGACGGCCAGCGTGCCAAAGCCAACGCTCAGAACGGGGAAGAGCAATAGAGGTACGAGAATCGTGGAGATGACCGTGCGGCGGTCGCGGAGAGCTTCGGTGAGCTCCTTGCGATAGACGATGCCAACGTTGCGCAGCGACATGTCAGTTTTTCTCCTCAGGCACGTAATGGGGGGTGACAACCTTAACGAAGATTTCTTCGAGGTCATGCTCTGCGTATTTGTCCCGGAGCTCAGGCAGCGTACCTTCGGCAAGGAGCTTGCCGGACTGGATGATGCCAATGGTGTCGCAGAGCTTTTCGACTTCCGACATGATATGAGTCGAGAAGATGACGGTTTTTCCGTTGTTGCGGCATTCGCGGATGAAGGCGGTGATGGTGCGGGCGGTCATGATGTCGAGGCCGTTGGTGGGTTCGTCGAAGATCATGACGGCAGGGTCGTGCACGAGTGTGCGGGCGATGGAAGTCTTCTGCATCATGCCGGTTGAGAGTTTGTCGCAGCGGCGGTCGCGGAAGCCGTTCATGTCAAGACGGTCGAAGATGGTGTCGACGCGTTTTTTCAGGGTAGGTTCGTCGAGCCCGTTGAGGCGACCGAAGTATTCGACAAATTCCTGTGCGGTCAGGCGGCGGTAGAGTGCGGTGGCGGTGGAGAGGAAACCGACATTGGCGCGAACTTTCTCGGGTTGCTCGACGACGTCGTGTCCGCAGATGATGGCGGTGCCGTCGGTAGGCTCGAGAATTGTGGCAAGCATGCGGAGAGTTGTCGTTTTGCCGGCGCCATTCGCGCCCAGCAGGCCGTAGATCTTGCCCGGCTGGCACGTAAAGGAGACGTTGTCTACGGCGCGGATTTCGCCGCGCTTTTTGTCCTGGAAGCGCTTGGACAGGGAACGAGCTTCGATCATCTGGACCCCTCGCTGGGCAACAAACAAACTACGGTGGTGAGTCTTCAGAGTCTACTACGCATGCGGCCAAGTGGATATTACAAGCTGGTTTTTGGGGTGGGGGATGGGGAGCTGGTTGGGTTGCAACATGCTCATCGGGCGGAATTTAGCGCGTGGCGAAGAACGTCCTCCCCGCATCTAACGGAGGGTCGGGCGCATCTTTTTATTGTGAAGTGATTATTCATGGGCTTGTCAGGGATACGTCGTAGAGACGAATCGATGATTCTGGTCTATGTTAAGCACGGGATTGGCTTGGCAGCGGTGCGATCTGGGGATTGTTGAGGGTTGGGCGTTTTGGGGCTACGTTTTTGGGGAAAGCTGCGCGGCTCTTGCTAGAATGAAACACTTGGGGCTCGCTGCGCGGGGCCTGCAAGCCACGGACAAGTGCGAATTGCGAAATAGGGCTCTGGGGCTTGTGTGCCTTGCTGTTTGTTGGGCTAGCATGCATTTGCGCGGTTTGCATTAGCGAGAATTTGGATTTGCTGAGTTGGAGAAATTTGGATTAGGAGAGTATGGATCGAAGGCTGCGAAACCGGATCGTGATCTTTCTGCTGCTGGCCGTGGTGTTGGCGGTCGGGCTCGTGTGGATCAGCGGCCGGAAGCCGGCGGCGAAAATATCGGCGGTGACGCCGACGCGGGAAAATCTGGTGTCGTCGATCAGTAGTAACGGGAAGGTGGAGCCAATTTCGCCGTACGTAATGAGGGCCGCCCTGGATACGTTTGTAAAGAAAATTTACGTAACCGAGGGGCAAGCGGTAAAGAAGGGGCAGTTGCTGCTGGAGTTGAATGTAAAGGAAGTGGCGGCGCAGTTGGCGGAATCGCGGTCGAAACTTTTGCAGGTGCAAAACGATTTGCGCGCGGCAAAGGCTGGCGGGAAGCCGGATGACGCCGCGAAAGTAGCGAGCGATCTGGCAAAGGCGGAGGCGGCGCGCGACCGTTTGCAGAAGAATCATGATGCGCTGGTTCGGCTAGCGGCGGGACAGGCCGCCACGAAAGAAGACATCGCCGCGAACGAACAGGCTCTGGTGAATGCTAACGCCGAGATTACGCGGCTGTTGGCGGTTAAGCAGGAGTTTGACCGGCAGGCGCGGCTGGATGCGGAACGCGGCGAGTTGCAGGTGCAACAGAATTTGAGCGAGATGGCGGCGCTGGAAGACAAAGTGAACAATGGGAGAATTACAGCGCCTGCGGATGGAACTTTGTATTCGCTGCCGGTGCGGGCCGGCGACTACGTGAAGTTGGGCGATTTGTTGGCAGAGATGGCGGATTTGCACAAAGTGAGGGTGCGGGCGTTCATTGATGAGCCGGAGCTGGGAGCGCTGGAAGCGGATGAGCCGGTGATTATCACGTGGGATGCCTTGCCAAACCAGACCTGGGTGGGTAAAACGGAGATTATTCCGAAGCAGGTTGTGCCACACGGAACGCGCAGCGTGGGGGAGTTGCTGTGCGGCGTGAATAACGACAAATTGGAATTGCTGCCGAATATCAACGTAAACGTGCGCATTAATTCGCACGAGCGGAACAACGTGCTTGCGGTGCCGCGCGGAGCGGTGGCGTCGGATGGCGGGCATAGATATGTGTTTGTTGTGAAAAAGAACGAGCTGGGAGTTGGAAAATCCAGACTGGAAAAACGGGAAATTAAAGTAGGGATCGCGGACGCGACGAGTTACGAAGTCGTGAGCGGATTGCAAGAAGGGGAAATGGTGGCGTTGCCCGGAGACACGGATTTGCGGGACGGCATGGCCGTCCAGGTTGTGAACACGAATGCGGCATAAATTGAAGACGCACGCGAAAATAAGATTTTGGCTGGTGCTCGCGATGTTATTTGCAGTATTCCTTGCTAGCACCGGCGCGGGGGTCGCCACCGTCAAGCAAAGCGACGCGATGGAGGCGGGCCGGCTTGCGTATGAGAGCAGCAACTATGTGGAGGCCGTGCAGGCTTTGCAGAGCGCGGCGGCTAAGGAGCCGCGAAACGGCGAAGTGCAACTGTTGCTGACGAAAGCGTATCTGGAATTGCAGGACCGCGACGCAGCGGTCGCGAGCGCGGAAAAAGCGGTGGCCATCGATCCCAAAAGTTCTGTGTTTCACGAATGGCTCGGCAGGGCTTACGGCGAGAAGGCGGACCACGCCTCGATGTTTTCCGCAGTGGGGTTGGCGCGCAAGACGCATCGCGAATTCGAGATTGCGGTGGAGTTGGATGAGCGGAATTTTGCGGCGCGGCAGGCGCTGATTGAGTTTGATTGCAGCGCGCCGGGCCTGGTGGGCGGTGGCGAAGACAAAGCCAAGCCGGAAATCGAAAAATTGCGGTCTATGGATACTTCGGAATGGCACTATGCATTGGGGAATTGCCGGCGGCAAAAATCAGACTTCGCGGAAGCCGACGCGGAATTCCAGCTGGCTCTGGAGAGTCATCCTGGAAATGCAGAACTGATTTATGACGTGGGTGACTACGCGGTGAAGCGGAGACAGGCAGGGCGATTGCTGGAGGTTGCCGAACTCGGCGGAAAAGTGGCCCCTGCGGACCCGCGCGCTGAATTTTACCGGGCGGCGGGATTGATCCTGAACAACGAAAAACTGGATGAGGCGGAGCGATTGTTGCGCGATTATCTGTCGAAGGCGCCGAAGCGCGATTCCTACCCGCGTTATGCGACGGCTCACGATTGGCTGGGCCTTCTATGCGAGAACAAGGGTGACAAGCAGTCCGCTGCCAGGGAATACCGAGTGGGGCTCCAGTTGGATGCCAAAGACAAGAACGCGCGCGATGCGCTGAAGCGCCTGGAAAAAAATTGAAGGTTGCGGCCGCTGGGCCGGCTGCGGATTTTTTGGATTGGGCGGATTCCACATTCGTTGATCGGCAAAACCTCATGATGGATTGGCGGGAAACGCTGTCGGTGTCCATCGACGCGCTGCGCGCGAACAAGCTGCGCGCGATGCTGACGTCGCTGGGCGTGATCATTGGGAGCGCGTCCATCGTGCTCGTGGTTACTGTCGCTTTGACCAGCAAAAAATTCGTGATTTCGCAGATTGAGGCCGTGGGCTCGAATGTCGTGTGGGCGGAGCTCGTCCGAAGTTCAGAAAAAGCCCAACCGCTGAGCTACGAGCTGACAACCGCTGACATGCAAGCGGTGAAGGACACGATTCCCGGCGTCGCCAAGGTGGGCGGGATCAGCGATTTGCAAATGTCGGTAGTGGCCCAGGGTGTTGTGAGGCCGGTTACGCTGATCGGCGTAACCACGGGGTACGGCGAGATCCGCAATCTGATCGTTTTGCGTGGCCGCTATTTTGATTCCCTGGACATGGAAACCGGGAGCAAAAACTGCGTAATTACGCCGCAACTCGCAAAAAGGCTGTTTGGGCTGGACAATCCCGTGGGCCGCGATTTGCATGTCGGCGAGCTTATCTTCACGATCATCGGAGTTTTCCGGGAGCGAGTGGAAACGTTTGGGCTCTCCGACGTGCAGTCGGAAACGGTGCTCATTCCCTTCGGACTGATCAAGTCCTACACCGGGGTGGACACCATGAAAGTGCTGGATGTGCAAGCCGCGACGCCCGAGGACGTGCCTAAGGTCGAGCGGCGATTGATGGCCATGCTGCTTAGCCGGCACCCGGCGGGAGCGGAATACAACGTGCAGACGTTGACCGCAATTTTGAAGGCGGCGAAAGATATCTCGCTGGCGCTGACGATTGTGCTGATCGTGATTGCGTTCATTGCGCTACTCATCAGTGGGATCGGGATCATGAACATCATGCTAGTCACCGTGACCGAGCGTACGCGCGAGATCGGGATTCGCAAGGCCATTGGGGCTGCGCGCAAGGAAATCATGTACCAATTTTTGACGGAAGCATTTTTGATCAGCGGGGGCGGGGCGGTGACGGGGATTTTGTTCGGGTTGCTGGTGCCCGCGGTGGCGCAAATGTTTTTGCCTGGAAATTTGAGGGTGCCCGTGTCGCCGTTGAGCGTGGTGCTGGCGTTTGTGGTGTCGTGCTCGACCGGATTGTTTTTTGGCTATTTGCCGGCGAATCAGGCGGCGAAGCTGCAGCCGATTGAATCGTTGCGGTACGAGTGAGGAGCAGGAGAATGGGAAAACTTGCGGGGACCGTTTTTTGCACTGGATTGCTGGGGATTTTTTGCGTGGCGTCTCATGCGCAGACCTCGCCGCCGGTACGGATTTCAAGCTCATTCGTGGTACAGACTTTCGCGCAAACGACGGTCCCCGCCGGCAACGAACCGCAGAGTAATACGGGAGCGGTGTCGCTGACGCTGAAAGGCGCCATTGAGATGGCTTTGCGCAACAGCAAGGACATTCAAGTGGCGAAACTCCAGGCCAGCGTGGCGGATCATGCGTCGCAGTTGAGCAAGTCGGATTTTTTGCCGAACGTTTACGCGGGGTCGGGCGCCGGATACACGTACGGAATTCCAGAGACGCCGGGCGGTCGCGCGCCTTCGATTTTCAACGTGACGTACACCGAACAAATTTACAACCAGCCGTTGCGCGGCCAGGGAAAAGAGCTGGAAGAGCAGGCGCGATCGCAGCTGATATTGCTGGAGGATGTAAAGAGCGGGGTGATTTTGCGCACGGCGATGGCCTATCTGGAGTTGGGGAAGGTGCGGCATTCGATGGAACTGCTGCGCGCGGAACTGGAAAGCGCGGACAAAATTTTGCAGGTAACGCAAGAGCGGCAGGGAGAGGGTTATGAGCTCCCGGTGGAAGTGACCAAGGCCCAGCTCACGAAAGCGCAGGTAACGCAGAGGGTTCTGCAGCTCGAAGGGCGCGAAGACGAACTGGAAGTTTTCCTCCGGGGGCAACTGGCTCTCGGGGATGATCAGGCGATCGAGGTCACGCCGGAAGATTTGCCCGGAGAAGCGGAACAGGAAGGCGCGAACCTGGTGGCTATGGCGATGCAGAACAACACGGGATTGCTGATGGCGGAGTCCGACGTGCGTGCAAAAGAGTTTCGGCTGCAAGGCGAAAAGAAAGGCTATTTGCCGACGATACAAGCCGTCAGCACGTACAGCCTGCTGGCCAATTGGAACAACTACACCGACTATTTCAAGAAATTTCAGCGCAACAATATCAATGCGGGCGTGCAGATCCAGGTTCCGATTTTCAGCGCAAAAACCAGGGAGTCCGTGAGCCTTGCGCAAATCAATCTGGAAACGGCGCAGGCGAATCTTTCGAGTAAGAAAACGCAGGTCAATGCGGACGTGCGGCAGAAGACGCGTCACTTGCGGGAGCGCGACGCCGCAAAAGAAGTGGCGCGCCTGGAATTGCAATTGGCGCAGCAGAATATCGGAGTTTTGCAAACGCAGTTCGCGGAGGGAAAAGTGAACCTGCGCGAAGTAGAGCGGGCGCGGCTCGACGAAAATGAAAAATGGATGGCCTATCTGGATGCGAATTTCCAAAGGCAGCAAGCGCAGCTCGATTTGCTGAAGACGGCAGGGGAGCTGGACAAGATTTTGCAGTAGTGGCCTGTGACTTGCGATTGGTGATTGGTGCAAATCGAGCAGAATAGTTTGGATGTCTTTCTAGAAGCCGTGAAGAAATTGGACGCGGGCTTTGCGGACTTGCCTGCTTTTACATCGCAAGCTCCCGGCGCTGAACGGATTGCAGCGGCACTGTCTGAGACGGCCGAGCGGCTTCACGACAATTATCCTTACTTCCATCCCTTGTACGCTGGGCAAATGTTGAAGCCGCCACACCCTGTGGCGCGGCTGGCTTACGCGCTGGCCATGTGGATTAATCCGAACAATCATGCGCTCGATGGCGGTCGCGCAACTTCCGCGATGGAAAAGGAAGCCGTCGCGGAAATCGCCGCGATGTATGGCTGGAAAGAGTTTCTCGGCCATTTGTGCGGCGGCGGGACGATGGCCAATCTGGAAGCGCTTTGGGTAGCCTCGCAAGTTTCTCCAGGCAAGAAAATTCTGGCAAGTTCTCAGGCCCACTACACGCACAGCCGCATCAGCGCGGTGTTAAAGCTGGAATTTGAGAGTGTGCCTTGCGATGCCTGCGGGCGGATGGATATCAACGCGCTGTCCAGCCGTGTGGCACGCGGCGACGTGGGAACCGTGGTTGCCACAATGGGAACGACTGCGACAGGGTCGCTCGATCCGCTTCCGGAGATTCTGGCGTTGCGAGAGAAGTATGGTTTTCGCGTTCATGCGGATGCTGCTTATGGCGGGTACTTTGCTCTGGCAGAAAATCTGGGAGATTGGGCGGCGCGAGCTTTTGCGCGCATCGGGGAGGCGGACTCCATCGTAATTGATCCCCACAAGCACGGGTTACAGCCGTATGGTTGCGGCTGCGTTTTGTTTCGTGATCCCGCGGCGGGCCAGTTTTACAAGCACGACTCCCCGTACACCTATTTCAGCTCGGCCGAGCTGCATTTGGGGGAGATCAGCCTGGAGTGTTCGCGGCCGGGAGCAGCCGCGGCGGCGTTATGGACTACACAGAGACTCTTGCCGCTTTCGCGTGGCGGAGAATTTGCCCGCGAGCTGGAATCGGGCAGGAACGCTTCGCTCGCGTTCTTTGAAAGACTTGGCAGCGACGACCGGTTTGTGACGGCGTTCGCGCCGGAGCTGGACATCGTTATCTTTGCACCGCGAGCGATGAGCGTTAGCGAGGCTTCGAGCCTTTCCCGGAAGATTTTTGACGCCGCCGCCAAACGGAACCTGCATCTTGCCGTCGCGGAACTGCCCGTGGATTTCTGGGCCGCGAATCTTGGAGAGATGCAGCGCGATAAAGAGACGATGACCTGTCTGAGATCGGTTCTTATGAAACCGGAGCATCTCGAGTGGGTTCCCAGAATCTGGGAAGAGCTTTCTGGGGCGGCCTCGGAAGTGCTTGCTTCGGCGGGCGCGGCGCGGACAGCGCGTTAAGCGGGTCTATCGTGTTGCGGAGACCGCATGCTGCGCCTGGGCCGCAAGCAGCTTATGGACGCGGCTCAACAGCGTTGCCTTGCTGAATGGCCGGGGCAACATCGAAGAGATCACTTCAGCAGGATCAGGAACTTCGAGGGCCGCCAGAGGATTCGCTGAACTGTAGAGCACGATCATGCCCGGCGAGCGTTCGCGCAGAAGAACAGCCAGGTCTGGGCCGGGCATATCCAGCGGACGCGGCATGGTAATTAAGAGATCGATTGTGCGGGCCCAGGATTTGGCGAGTTCCAGGGCTTCCCAGGCGTTGGATGCCGGTAGGACCACGAAGTCCGCCTCTTCGAGAATCGCCTGAAACGTATGGCGAAGAGGTTCCGCCTCTTCCACGACGAGAATAACCGGATGTTGAGTGGTCATGGGTGAAACGGCGCGCATAGCAACCTCATATCCAAATGCTAGCTGGAAGCGATACGTTGACAACGCTTGAAGTCTATTATGCAACGGTAAATAGTCAAGCAGGATCGCCTATTTAAACGTATCAAATGTGGCAAGGGTGTGTAAAAGGCGCAATAGGTATTTCACCTTACGGTAATGTCATGAATCGACGGACATCGGGCGACCAAACCGGAATGGGCCAGGCTCTGCTCGCATTGGTGGCTACCTGTATCGAGCATCAAACGGCGCTTCCGTTTTCTGCTATCGGGAGACTTGCAGTGCTGGTGACTCGCCCCGCAGAAAGGTTTGAGCCATGCACCCAAGTCAGGTAAACTAACATCAGAATTGGTGTATCTCCAGTATGGCGCGGGTGCCGCCGCAGGGCCGCAGCTCAGACGCAACACGAAGAGATTTTGATTTTATTGAGAAGGCTGAGGGTAAAGAATGCCTGATGTAATGAAGACGTTGTTGTTGAATCCTCCTAGCTTTGAGAATTTCGACGGTGGAGCAAGTTCGCGTTGGCCGGCGACACGTGAGATTGAGTCCTATTGGTATCCGGTGTGGCTGTCCTATCCCGCGGGGCTGATTCCTGGTAGCCGTTTGCTGGACGCTTCGCCGCACAAGGTGAATTGGCAGCAGACCATTGAAATCTGCAAGGATTACGAATTTTTGGTGCTGTACACCTCGACCGTTGGATTCCACAGCGACGTAAAGCTCATTCGCAAAATCAAGGAAAATAACCCGGGATTGAAAATCGCGTTCGTCGGGCCGCACGGGCACATCAAGCCGGACGAGACGTTAATGACCAGCGAAGACATTGATTTTGTGACGCGCGGGGAGTTTGATCACTCTGTCACGGAGTACGCGCATGGCAAGCCGATCGAGCAGATCATGGGCGTCAGCTTCCGCAAAGACGGCAAGATCGTCCATAACGCCCCACGGCCGCAGCTGCATACCGAAGAGCTTGACGCGCTGCCGTTTGCCACGGACGCTTACAAGCGCGATTTGACGATTGAAAAGTACAACGTTCCGTTCTTGCTGCACCCCTTCGTGTCGTTCTACACCACGCGAGGCTGCCCGGCGCTCTGCACATTTTGCATGTGGCCGCAGACGGTTTCAGGCCACGCTTGGCGTACGCGTTCCGTGGACAACGTCGTCCGCGAGGTGAAGCAGGCGCTCGAATATTTTCCGCAGATGAAGGAAATTTTCTTCGACGACGATACCTTTAATATTCGCAAAGACCGCGCCATCGAACTTAGCCAGAAATTCAAACCGTTAAAGTTCCAGTGGTCTTGCACGGCCCGCTGCCACAGCAAATACGAAGAGTTGAAAGCCATGGCGGAAAGCGGGGCCCGGCTCTTTATCGTGGGATTCGAGTCCGGCGATCCCCAGATTCTGAAGAACATTAAGAAAGGCGCCACGGTCGAGATGGCGCGCGAGTTCATGAAGAACTGCAAGAAGGTCGGAATCAAGGTTCACGGCGATTTCATTATCGGTTTGCCTGGCGAAACCAAAGAGACCATCAACAAGACAATTGATTTCGCCAAGGAACTGGACTGCGAGACGATCCAGGTTTCGCTCGCCCATGCCATGCCGGGCACCGAGCTTCACGACACCATGTCCCAGCAGGGATTTTTGAAAGTCGAAGCGCTGGCGGATTCCGGCGGCCACCAATTGCCGCACATCGAGTATCCGCATCTCAAGAAGGCCGAGATGATGGAGGGCGTCAACCGCTTCTACGATGAGTATTATTTCCGGCCGCGCGTGGTGTGGCGCATTGTGCGCGAGGCTTTGTGGGATTCGCATGAGCGCAAGAGGCTGTATCACGAAGCCACCAGCTTCCTGAAACTTCGTGCGGAACGCCTGAAGTGGGTACGGCAGGGCGGCGACCTTCCAAAACCGATGATTTCCGTGCCGGAGACAACTCCCGCTACCGGAAACGACTAAAACTCTAACAAATGGCAAGTGAAAGCAGGCTGCGGCTAAAGACACTGGTCATGGTGTCGGCGATGGTAATATGCGCCAACGCCGGTGACTTGATGCTGAAGCGCGCCATGCTGCAAATTGGGGCCGTGGAACTGACCGTACCCGGGATTGCGCACGCCTTTCGCATGACCGTGACCAGCGGAACTCTGTGGGTTGGCATTTTTTTTCTTATCGGATTCATGCTCTCCTATATGACGGTTCTCAGTTGGGCGGACTACAGCTACGTTATGCCTGCGGGGGCGTTTGGCTATGCCCTGCTCACTTTGCTGGCGGTGGTGTTTTTGCATGAAGCGGTTTCGCCGCGGCGGTGGGTTGGCGTGGTCTTGATTTGCGCTGGAGTGCTGTTGGTTGGACAGACGAAACCGCGCACAACGGAAGTTGCGCGAGAGGTCTTGGCATGATGCGTGTCGCCATATTCCTGGCCTTGCTCATTTTTGGAAGTACGGCTGGGGAAATTGCCATGACCTACGGCATGAAGGCTACCGGCGAGCCCGAAAGGCTCCGGCCGCGCGAGTTGATGCGATTCTTGGCCAAGGCGCTTTGCAACGGCTGGTTTTGGGCGGGGGTGCCGCTGATGGCCCTGTCGTTTTATGCGCTGCTCGCGTTGCTTTCCTGGGAACCCATTACCTTTGTAATTCCCGCGTCTGCGTTGAGCTACGTTGTCGGAACACTCGGCGCGAAATACATTTTGCGCGAAGACGTTAGCGCCGTGCGCTGGGCCGGCGTCGTGCTGGTGTGCCTGGGAGTTGCTCTGGTCGCCTTGGGTTAGCCGATGTATCCTCGCGGAGCGCCTCTTTTGCAAAATGTTGCTAGCAGAATGCTGCAAAATGAATCGCGCTGGTATTAGCTCCTGAAGCGCCGGCCAATTCTCCCGGCGTGCGAAAGGTGTTTGCAATTTGTGCGGTATAGCCGGTTTCACACATAAAAATTGGGCGCCTGAACCGGAGCGCATCGAACGCGCCACGTCCACTCTGTCGCACCGCGGTCCCGATCAAAGCGGCGTGTACCGCTCCCGTGTTCTCTCCATGGGCGCCACACGCCTGAAAATCATCGATCTTCAGGGTGGCAACCAGCCCATCGTCAGCGACGATGGCGACCACGCGATTGTCTTCAACGGCGAAATCTACAACCACCTCGACGTACGCGCGGAGCTCGAAAAGCTCGGCCACCGCTTCCACTCCCATTCCGACACGGAAACCGTTCTCCATGCCTTTATGGAGTGGGACACGCAATGCTTCGCGCGTCTGCGCGGGATGTTCGCCATCGCGCTCTGGACCAAATCGTCCCGCCGGTTGATTCTGGCTCGCGACCGCATGGGCATCAAGCCGCTCTACATCGCGCGTCACGGCGAGGATCTCTTGTTCGGCTCCGAGCTGAAAACCATTTTTGTGCACCCTGAGTTTGAGCGCTGCTTGAGCCTTGCCGGCCTCGATTGCTACCTCTCGCTCAACTACATCCCCTGCCCCTGGACGATGGTCGAGGGCATTGAAAAGCTCGCTCCAGGACAGTGGCTCGAATGGCTCGACGGAAAAGTTCTCGTCGAGTCTTACTGGACTTTGCCCGCGGGACCGCTTCGCGAACGTCCCATCGCCGAAGCCTGCGAGGAACTCGACGGCCTGTTGCAGCAATCGGTTCGCGAGCATTTGCTTTCCGATGTTCCTCTGGGATTGTGGCTCAGCGGTGGTGTCGATTCGTCCACCGTCTTACATTACGCCGCAACGGCATCAAGCAAACCCATTCGCACGCTTTCCGTTTCCTTTCTTGGGCGATCCTTCGACGAGACCGAGTACATCCGTGCCGCCGCAAAACAGTACCGTACCGAGCACCAGGAATTCGACTTGAATCCCGGCGCGGACTTGCGCGGCGCCATCGAACAATTTGCCTATTACTCCGACGAACCCAGCTCCGACGCGGGCGCGTTGCCCGTCTGGTTCCTTTCTAAAATGAGCCGCACCCAAGTCACTGTCGCTCTAAGCGGCGAAGGCGCCGACGAACTCTTCGGCGGCTACCTGACCTACCGCGCCAATGAGCTCGCTAAGCCGATGCGCCAGTTGCCGAACTGGACTCTGCGTGCCGCGCTCGGTGTCGCGCGCCGTTGGCCGGTTTCCGACGACAAAATCAGCCGCGAATACATGGCCAAGCGTTTCCTGGCGGGCAGCCTCATGTCCCCGGAATACGCCCATGTCTTTTGGAATGGCACTTTCTCGGCACAAGAAGCCCGTTCCTTGTCTCTGGCGCAGCTCCCGCCTTCACTCGACGAGGTTCTCGCAGAGCTGCGCAATTCTCCCGCGTCAAACGACGGCGTTTCCTCCTACCTCTGGTGGGATCAAAAATATTTTCTCGCCGACGACATTTTGAACAAAGTCGATCGCATGAGCATGGCGCACTCGCTCGAAGTTCGTCCTCCCTTCCTGGATCACCGCATCGTGGAATTTGCCGCGACTCTGCCGCCTTCCCTGAAGATGCAGGGCTCGCGGCAAAAGGTCGTGCTCAAGGAACTGATGAAGAGCCGCCTTCCGAAAAAAATCCTGCAGCGCAAGAAAATGGGTTTCGACATCCCCGCTCATCAATGGATGCGCGGCCCCCTGCGCGAAATGCTCCTCGACGCCACACGAGAGGGCATTTCGGAGTACCCCGCATTGTTCCGCCCTGGCGCGATCCAGGAGCTGGTACGCCTTCACCTGGAGCGCCGCGCCAACGTGGGTTACCACTTGTGGGGTCTGCTCCTGCTTTTTCTGTGGATGAAAAAATGGCGGATTAAGATAGGGCCGTCCGAAGTGCTGGCTTTCCCGATGCAGGTGAAAACTGGCACAACCGGCTAGGGGGCCCAAACCTCCGCGATCGCGGAAATTTTCGCCGGATATTTTCGACGAGAATGGGGCGTAATTCGGCCACATTCACGTATACTGTAATTGGTTCTACCCGGTGGGGGCAGCCTCCGGCCGTTGGATTCTCGGCCTTTTATCCAGCTCAGGCTGACGCTTGAAAAAGCGCGCCGCTCTAACAAGTTATAATTTCATGGGAGTTTTTTAAGGAGGGACGATGAAGATTGCCGTGCTTGGGGGAGATGGGTACTGTGGATGGGCAACCGCTTTATATCTGTCGAAGCAGGGGCACTCCGTCGCCATCGTTGACAATTTTGTGCGCCGGTTGTGGGATCACGAGCTCAACGCTCAGACCCTGACGCCTATTCGCCCGCTCTCCGACCGCTTGCGCGTCTGGCAGGCGCTCACCGGCAAGACCATCGAGTCCTTCTATGGAGACGTTTGCGATTACGAATTTCTCGCTTCCACGATTCGCGAGTTTGAGCCTGATGCCGTAGTCCACTTCGCCGAACAGCGCTCCGCTCCTTACTCGATGATTGACCGCAGCCACGCCGTGTTCACGCAGGTCAATAACGTCGTCGGCACCCTCAATCTTCTCTTTGCGCTCCGCGAACACCGGCCCGAGTGCCACCTCGTCAAGCTCGGAACGATGGGCGAATACGGCACACCGAACATTGACATCGAAGAGGGCTATATCACCATCGAGCACAACGGCCGCAAGGACGTTCTGCCGTTTCCGAAGCAGCCCGGATCGTTCTATCACCTCTCCAAGGTACACGACTCCCACAACATCATGTTCGGCTGCAAGATCTGGGGCCTGCGCGCCACAGACCTGAACCAGGGCGTTGTCTACGGAACGATGACCGACGAAACCGCTATGGACGAGGCGCTGATCAATCGCTTCGACTACGACGACGTGTTCGGCACCGTGCTGAACCGTTTCTGCATTCAGGCAGCCATTGGCCAGCCACTAACGGTGTACGGCAAGGGCGGCCAGACCCGCGGCTTCCTCGATATTCGCGACACCGTTCGTTGCATTGAAATTGCCTGTGAAAATCCCGCTGCCAAGCACGAATGCCGTGTCTACAACCAGTTCACGGAGCAATTCTCCGTGCGCGACCTCGCCAAAATGACCGTTGCCGCGGGCAAAAAACTCGGCCTGAGCGTCGAAGTGGATCACCTGCAGGATCCGCGCGTCGAAGCCGAAGAACACTACTACAACGCCAAGCACTCCAAGCTCATCGACCTTGGCTTGAAGCCACATCTGCTTTCCGATTCGTTGCTCGATTCGCTCATGAACATCGCCATCAAGTATCGCGACCGCGCGGATGCTTCCTTGATGCTGCCGCAGGTGAACTGGCGCGAACCTCGTAATGACCGTCGTTTGCAGATGAGCAAGACAGCAAGGAACTCTCTCGGAGCGTCTCGTACTCCGGCAGCAGCGCCCGAGCACGTGGAAAAAGCCAAGAAGCAATCGCACCGCTAGACTTGCGCTTCTCTGGCATCTTTCAGCAAATGTAGGGGCGCGCTTTAGCGCGTCCCCGTCGTAGCCCACGCCACGTCAGCAAATCACGGCTCTCAACCAAGAGCCGCTATGCCCTTAGCCACACGTAACGCAAATTCCAGATCGAAAGGGAAGTCGCCGGTCTCAAAGGACTCTTCCACTTTCGCGGCGAAACGCTGGATGATGGGTTCCTTGTTTTCCAGAAGATTCAGAAACGCCACACGCGTGTTTCGTTTCTCCAGCCAAACGCTCCGTTCATCCGGCTGTTCATAGCCGCAACGAATCTCTTGCACATCGGATTGAGCGGCCGCGTATTCGCGAATCGCCAGCAGATGCGAGCCCAGGTTTTCCATCGCGGAAATTCCCATGTGATCAGGCCGGCTTAAGAGGAAATGTCCGCCGAAGCGGAGCCCTTTACCTGGATGAAAATCCCTTCGCCACCGTTGCACTTCCTCCAGCAGGCAATACTCGAAGTGAACGGCGATGACGCGGCGCAATGATTTGGCTTTGGCCGCCAGAGCCTCCGTCAGGCGTGGCGAGCCTTGCCACGGTTTTTCCACCACGATGTGCAAACCCGCGTCCAGCGCGGCTTCGATCAGGAAGGCAACATGAGGTCCGGGCAGCACGCAAAGCCACGCGATTTGCGCTCCGCTCGCGCTCATCCCTGCAGCGAGCCGCGAAACGTAAGCGGAATCGCTTTCGCCGAAAGCCCGCCGTGCTTCCGGAATATTCGTCACGCCGCGCCCTTCCGCGGCAAGTATGGTCTGCATTCGCCCAGCCCAGCGTCCTCGGCCAAGAATGACGTAGTTGGGTTTGTCAGCCATGATTCACGACCATCTCGCAGACCAGGCGAGCGGCTTTCACTGCGCTGACCACTTTCCCGGAGAAAATATGAATTTCACCCGGCGCGCCCTCCCGCACATACAGCACTCTGCGATCCTGCTCCGGATTGTCTTCCACCACGCGAATCGTGAATCGTGAGCCGATATAAACCGCGTCCTTTGCCGCGGGAACGCTGAGGCAGCAATCCGCGCGCATAGCCGTAAATCGCGTGAAAGGGACCGCCTCAAAGTCTGGTCTGTTGAGTATCCCCGCATACGGCTCTGGAACTAGATCGTTCGGGTTCGTGGTGGTCCAATGATTGGTGTTCTTCGCCGAACCGAACAGCGAACGCGAGGAACTTCCGTAAGGATCGAATGCAGTGAAGGGGCCGTCTACGACAACCAGCGCGACACCTCGCAGCGCCGCGGGCAGTTCGATCAGCATTTTTTCCGCGACTTGATATTTCGCGGCTTTGAATAATCCCCGGCTTGGCCCCAAACCGTAGGTAGCGCACACCACGAAATCGTAGTCTTGCCGCATCTCCGCGCTGAATTCGCGTTGCTGTAACTGGATGCCATGATTACGCAAACGGTCTTCGATGAGCTTTCGCAGGACATCCGGGTCGTAGATGTTCTCGTCAACTTCGTAGCATCTTTCGATGAAATCGAAATTCATCCACTCCGGTTCGCGCCGCCTCAGCGGAAGCCCACGCGCGCTCATCACGTTTTCATAGACATCCGGCGGCGTCAGCGAATGCTCTTTGGGAATCGCATAGTAATGACGGCTGTTGCGCACGATGGCCGGCGCGAACGCTTGCGCAAATTCGCCGCGCGCCTCGGCAATTTCCAGGATGGTTTCTACGCTGCGAGGATAATGGTAGCCCGCGTGAACGCGATATTGGTTGATCGCCGATGCCGCCCGCAGCACGCCGAGCGGGTCAAAGAGATGTACGCGGTGCCCCTGCTCGGCCAGCCGGATGGCCGCCGTCGCGCCATAAATTCCGGCTCCCGCTACCGCGATCTTCGCTCCCATATTCCTCTTTCGCAGAGTTTCCACTGTGGCGCGACGTGAGTTCCTGACGGATTCATTTTTGCGAGGCTGGCGGCGTCACTGGAATAAGCTGGCCTCCACGGATGCGATAATCAATGTCGCGCCAGCGGATGCTTCTGCGCGTGAAGCTAAGCAGCCAGATCAGCAAAGCCCACGCATCCCACAGCGGCACCAGCGCCATCTTGCTCCAGATCCCCTTTTGTTTCATGCCCCACACGCCGATGAGCCAGGTCAATGCTACGCGCACACAAAGGTATCCGCCGAGATAAGCAATGGCCACTCTCGGGGTCGGATGAACCGCAACTGCCGCAATCGCCCACGCCAGCCCATGCGTAAAAATAAGTCCAAGATGTCCCCACGGGCGCATGTGCCGCATCACCGTCATCCAGCGCAGCCGCTTGAAGAAAAAGTCCCTCAGCGACTTGAAATCAGCGACAGTTTCCACGGCATACGGCAGTAGCGCCACTTCAAGACCTTGTTCCGCAACGAGGCGCCCGACCAGCAAATCATCCGCTGGACGATTTTGAATCGCGGTGTAGCCGCCGAATCCGGCCAGGTTTTTCCGCGTGGTCACAATGGTCTGCCCAAAGGCAAATTTCACGCCATCCAGTTGCCACGCCACCAGGATCCCAGGGTAAAAATCACAGATCATCCCGATGGATTGCAGCTTCTGGATAAACGTATGCTCCTCCGCCGAAACATACAGGCAAGTCACCGCGCCAACTTTGGGATCGCGAAGCGGCGCCACCACGGAGCGAAAATAGTCGGGCCGCACCCGCACGTCGCTGTCGTTAATCACCAGCACTTCGTTTTTCGCTTCCTCAACCAACCGCGCCAGTTTCACCACTTTATCGTTCGGCGCCGTGTGCCCGGAGACGTGAATCAGACGAATTTTCTGCTTCGGAAAATCGCGCTTCAGCCTCTCGATGACTTCCTGCACCGCCTCGTCCCCGTCGCCAATTCCAAAAAGCAGCTCGTAGTCGGGATAATCTTGTTTGCAGTAACTGGCAAAGTTCTCGTAGGCCTCGCCATCCAGCCCCCGAATCGGTTTTAAATTACTGACCGGAGGCGTGTAATCCAAAGGCGGGCTCGAGTTCTTTGCCTGTCGAAAAAACTTCCATGAACTGTAAAGCGCCAGAAAATAGTAGATAAAAGGAATGGCCGCGACGCCCAGGAAAATGTAGACGAACTTACTCAACGCCGTGCCGCCCCTCGCAAGCGCAGGCAAAAGCAAAGCCGTTCCATTGTGTCAGGGCGGAAATCATCTTTTTCCAGCAACCTGTCCTTTCGCGATATTTGCGGAGTCTACTGCGGGACTCAAGAGAATAGCAAAAAAGCTACTCATTTCACCTGTGCAAACGCCCTCTTCCGGTAAATTGCTGTCGTAGTAGGAAACACTGACATTGGCGCGACCTCTGTGCGAAAATTGAAGCTCGCAGTTGCTGTTTTGGGACGCCTGGGGAACGCATGCAAAATCGGCTCGCTATTTTTTTCCTTCCTCTCGTTGAAAGCATCCTGCTGTTCATTTTTTTGCCGGGCGCTTCTTGCGCATGACCTCTTCCCACAAACTCCACCTCAAAACCTACGCCATGTTGCTCATCATGGTGCTCTTCGCTCCTTTGGGAAATGTGTTCCTCGGCAAAGGAATGAAGAACGTGGGCTCGGCAGTTTCCTGGTCGCCTTCGCAACTCCTGCACATCCTTTCCCTCGTTCTTAAGTCAGGTTACATCTGGCTCGGCATCGCCTGCTTGCTCACATTTTTTGTGGCCTATTTGCTCATTCTCTCCTGGGCCGATTACAGCTACGTCCAGCCAACGTCTTCCATCACGCTGCTCGTCGTGGCTCTTCTGGGTTATTTCTATTTGGGAGAGAGAATTGCCCCGCTGCATTGGGCAGGCATCATCGTTATCTGTCTTGGCGTCTTTGTGGTTGGAAATACTCCTCCGCGCACCACCGGGGCGGGGGCGGACTGAACATGCTCGAAGCATTCCTCTTGTTCCTCGTAGTCGTCAGCGGAACCGGTGGAGAAATCTGTGTCACGCGCGCCATGAAGAGCGTCGGCGAAGTCGACGATTTTCGCCCACTGGCCGTTGCTCGCGTAATCTCCCACGCCTTGAAGGTGTCCTGGATGTGGATCGGCGTTTCCATGATGGCCCTAGCCTTTTTCTCGCTACTTGCCGTGCTTTCGATCGAAAACGTCAGTTTCGTCGTGCCCATCACCGCGCTGAATTATGCCGCCGGCGCCCTCGGCGGAAAATTCTTTCTCGGAGAACGCGTCACTCCGCGCCGCTGGGCGGGTGTCCTGATTGTGTGCGTTGGCGTCACGCTCGTCTGGCTCGGCAAGCGCTGACCCTCCGTCGCCTCTCTTCTGCCCCAATCCCGCCCGGCTCGTATTCCAAGCGACGCAACCATCTTCGTCGAATACGGAAGCGCCGCTCTTTGTGGCAAGCTAGAGAAGCAATGCAAGCAAAGCATTCCATGAATTCTTTGCCGCCAGGAAGAGCACTTTAGCGTGACGATATTTCATTCAGGATGGCGCGATGCCGTGCTACTTCTCGCAGCGGGGCCTCTTTTCTACTACCTGGCCGCTACATTGGCCGCCCTGCGTTTTTTTCGTCGGGAACCTGCGCAAAATCCGCGAAGTTATACCCCGCCCGTAAGCCTGTTGAAACCGGTTCGTGGCAGCGACTTTGCCACCTGGGAGAATTACGCCAGCTTCTGCAGGCAAAACTACCCCGACTACGAGATCCTCTTCGCCGTAAACGATCCCGCCGATCCCGCCGTGCCCCAAATCCACCGTCTGATCGCCGAATTTCCTACCCACAAAATAAAATTGCTCGTCGGCGCGGAAAATCTCGGCGCCAATCGCAAGGTCAACAAGCTCGCCCGCCTCTCTCGCGAAGCCCACCACGAAATCCTCGTCCTGACCGACGGCGACGTGCGCGTCGGACCCAACTATCTGCGCGAAGTAGTCGCTCCTTTCGTCAGCGAAAGCACTGGCGCAGTCACTTCCTTCTATCGCGCCATTGCCGAAAAAAATCTCGGCGCGCAACTCGAAGCCGTCGGCGCCTCCAGTGATTTTTTCGCCGGCGTCCTGATGGCCGAGCTGACCGAAGGCGTCCACTTCGCCCTCGGCGCTTCTGTCGTCACCACCAAACGCTGGCTGGCCAAAATCGGCGGCTTCGAATCCATCGCCGGCGTCCTCGCCGACGACTACGAACTCGGCCGCCGCATCTCGCAAGCCGGCGGCCGCGTCCTTCTCTCCCGCGAATCTGTCTGGACGATTTATTCAGCGCAAACCTGGAAAACGTTTTGGGATCACCAGGTGCGTTGGGCGCGCACCGTCCGCATCTGCCGGCCGCTTTCCTACCTTGGCCTGATCTTCACGCTCGGCTTGCCGTGGACCGTGCTCGCCGCTCTCATAGCCCCAGCCCCATGGCTCGCGGCAACCTACCTGCTCGCCTACCTTGTCCTTCGCCACCTCATGGCCTGGACCGTCGGCGTCTGGGGCGTCGGCGACGAAGTCCTCCGCCGCAAACTCTGGCTAGTCCCGTTGCGCGATGCCATCTACACCGTCGTATGGCTCGCCGCGTTCGCTTCCAACCGCATCACCTGGAACGGCCAGCAATTCACCATGCAAAAAGGCCAAATGGTTCCCGTAACTCCCGCCACAGCGGACGAATCCACTCAGCCAACCTCCGCCCGCAGTTGACGCCCCCACTATTCCCGATTAAATTAGATAAGTAGAGTCGTGGCTGTCCCGATCCTCGGGAACGTGTCACGGTTCTTTTTTTTGCCTTTCCCCGGCTGGGAGGTCGTCCAATTGGTAGGACTCCAGACTCTGACTCTGGCTATCCTGGTTCGAGTCCAGGCCTCCCAGCCAAACTTCTTAAATACATTTGCGATAATTGCGATAAGGATGATCTAGATGGCAGCTGCTTCCACCGCCTCCTGCTTTGCCTTCCGCCCCGCGCCCACCGCAATCATCAACAGGCCAGACAGGCACAGATTCCCCACCAGAAAGAGCAACCCTGCTCTAAAGTTATGCGTCCGGCTGACTAGATAACCCATAATCATCGGTCCAAAAAATCCGCCCAGATTCCCTACGGAATTGATCAATCCAATGGACGCCGCCGCCGCCGACTCTCCCAGAAAAGCCGTCGGCACGGCCCAAAAGCATGGGTGAAACGCGTAATAGCAAGCGCCCACCAAAGTAAACAGCGCAACCGCAACCCACAACTGCGAACCGAAAATCACCGCCAGCAGCATCATCACGCCGCAAAGAAAAATGGGCACCGCCGCATGCCATCGCCGCTCTCCCACGCGATCTGAATGCCACCCATTCAACTGTTGCACCACAAATCCCACAAGGTAGGGCAGTGCGGCAAACAGCGACACATACAGATCGCTCTGCCCGGATAACCGTTTCAAGATCGTAGGCAGCCAAAACGAAATCCCATATCCGCCCGTCGTGGCCCCGAAATAGCAAAGCGTCAGCAAAATGACATCCCGCTGCGAAAACGCCTGCCAAATCGTGAACGACCGCGCCTTGCGCTTCGCCTCTTTTTCTTTCTCCAACTCGGCATGAATCCAATCCCGCTCATCGTCTTTTAACCATTTCGCCGTTCGTGGCCAATCCGTCAAATAAAAAATCGTAATCACGCCGAAGACGACCGCCGGAATGCCCTCCAAAATAAACAACCACCTCCACCCTCTCAACCCAAGCCATGTAAGCCCCAGCAGCACTCCCGCGATGGGCGAGCCGACCACATACGAAAGCGGATTTGCGGCGTAGAAAACGGCTATCGCCTTCGAACGGTCCCGATACCGGAACCAGTGCGACACGTACACGATCACCGCCGGAAAAAATCCCGCTTCCGCCGCGCCCACCAGAAATCTCACAACATAAAATTCCCGCGCATTGTGGATAAATGCCATCAGCGCAGTTATGATTCCCCAGGAGATCATGATGCGGGCAATCCACCGTCGCGCGCTCCACAGTTCGGCGATCAGCCCGCCCGGAATTTCCAGTACCAGGTATCCGATGAAAAACATCCCGGCTCCCAGGCCCACCACTTTGTCGTTGAAGCCCAGGTCGCCCGGCATTTGCAGCGCTGCCGCGCTGACGTTCATGCGGTCCAGGAAAGCGATCATGTAAAGCGTGAAAAGAAAGGGCAGCAGGCGCCATGCGATTCGTTTTCGCGCGCGCTGTGAAACGTCAATGCTTTGTGGGATAAGGGTTTCTTGCACTGGTTTTTGTTGTTCGCGGCGCGTGTTCGTGCACCGCGCAGTATACACAAAAAGGGAACGCAGCTTTCTTCGGTAAAATGCAAGTGAGGTCGCGGCTTTTCACCGAAGAGCCGCAATCGTTCCCTGACGGCACTTCCGTAAATCATTTCAGGAGCAGAAATGCGCGAGCACGCAATTGCCGCAATCCCGGCAGACGGCATCGGCCCGGAAGTAATTTCCGCCGGCCTCGAAGTTCTGAATACTCTTTCCCGTAAAATGGGCGCATTTCGCCTCAACGTGCAAACATTTCCCTGGGGCTCCGATTACTACAAAAAGCATGGCTTCATGATGCCGCCAAACGGCCTAGATCTCCTTCGCCCTTTTGCCGCCATTTATTTCGGCGCGGTCGGCGCGCCTGACGTTCCAGACCACATCACGCTTTGGGGCCTTCGCCTAGCCATCTGCCAGGGATTCGATCAGTATGTAAATCTCCGCCCAACGCGCATCTTGCGCGGCCTCGCCTCGCCACTGCGGGCTTGCAAGCCCGGCGACCTCGACTGGGCCATTGTCCGCGAAAATTCCGAAGGCGAATACGCGGGCCACGGTGGCCGCGCCCACCGCGGCCTCCCCGAAGAAGTCGCCACCGAAACCTCCATCTTCACCCGCAGCGGCGTAACTCGCATCATGCGTTTCGCTTTTCAACTGGCGCAAAAACGCCCGCGCAAACTCCTCACCGTTGTCACCAAATCCAACGCCCAGCGCCACGGCATGGTCCTCTGGGACGAAATCGCCGCCGAGGTAGCAAAAGAATTTCCCGATGTCGCCTGGGACAAGATGCTCGTGGACGCCATGACCACCCGCATGGTCGGCAAGCCCGCGAGCATTGACACGGTCGTCGCCACAAATCTCCACGCCGATATCCTCACCGACCTTGCCGCCGCCCTTGCCGGCAGTCTGGGAATTGCTCCCACCGCCAATCTCGATCCACTGCGCCGTTTCCCCTCCATGTTCGAGCCAATCCACGGGGCCGCCTTCGACATCACCGGAAAAGGCATCGCCAATCCCATCGGCGCATTCTGGACCGCCGCCTTGATGCTCGAACATCTCGGCGAAACGGACGCCTCTGTGCGCTTGATGGAAGCCATCGAAACGGTCACCGCCTCGGGCATTCACACTCCAGACCTCGGCGGCCGCGCCACCACCCGGGAAGTCACCTCCGCAGTTTGTGACGCGTTCTAATGGGGTGCGGGAGCTCTCCTCCCGCTTTGAACTTCCGCGCAAGCACATCGTGCTATCATCCCGCCTCGCGAATAGCGCGAGAAAACGTTTTCAGGTGAACCGCCATGGACAAGCAATGGAAACGCCGTGAACTTCTAAAACAACTCGCCGTAGCCTCCACCGGGATGCTGCTGCCGGAAGTAAGAACGAATGCTTCGCAGGCTACGCAGACGAACGCCTCTCTATCCGAAATTCAGATTGCTCCCGTAAGCCTGCACACCATCCGCCTGAGTATTCTTCCCCTCGAAAATGGCCAGCCCAAAGCAATCCCATGGAACAGTTCTCTCGTCCAGAAATTGTGGGGACTTCCCTCCGCGAAGCTGCGCGGCGAATTCATAGCCCAAACCGTAAAATGCGGCGGCCTCAGCATCAACATCTCTCCCAACCCGCTTTCTTTCTCCGTCGCCAATGCCAAAGGCGAAGAGTTGCAGAAATTTACCGCCGATCGCGAAACGGGCGTCGTTTCTTTCCAGACAGGCGACGCCCCGCTCCTCGGCCTTGGCGAAGGCGGCCCCCAATTTGATCGCCGCGGTTCGACTGACTCCATGGTCAGTGGCCAGGGCGGCTACCATCTCCAGACCCACGGCGGCCGCGTCCCCATTCCCTGGCTCATCGGCACCTCCGGCTGGGCCATCTATTTCCACCAGCCCTACGGCACATTTGATTTCACCGGCCCGCAAAGCAAATTTCTTCCAACCCATCCAAGCGCCGCGTTCCCCCTGGATATTTTCTTCGTAGCTTCCCCCGATCCCGCAACGATTCTCTCCGAATATGCGCGCCTCACGGGCCATCCCGAACTCCCTCCGTTGTGGAGTTTCGGCTATCAGCAATCCCATCGCACGCTCGCCAGCGAAGAGGAAGTTCTTGGCGAAGCCGCCACCTTCCGCGAAAAGCGCCTCCCCTGCGATGCCATGATTTATCTCGGCACCGGTTTTTGCCCCTCCGGCTGGAACACCGAAAACGGTTCCTTCGTCTGGAACTCCCGCGTCTTCCCCGATCCGAAAAAAGCTCTGGACGAGCTGCACCAACAAAATTTCCGAGGAATCGTTCACGTCGTCATTCTTTCCGATAAATTGCGCGGCTCCGTGCATGACCCCTGCGAACTCTCCCGTTACGACGAAGAGCTCGCGAGCTGTCATTGGGATGCTCACAGAAAAGATTTTGCAATGGGCGTTGACGGCTGGTGGCCCGACGAAGGCGACCCGCTCGACATTCCTTCGCGTCTCGTCCGCAATCGCATGTATTGGGAGGGCCCGCAAATCGATCGGCCCAATGAACGCCCGTACGCGCTTCATCGCAACGGCTACGCCGGCATGCAGCGATACGGCTCCTTCTTGTGGTCCGGCGACGTTTCCTCGACATGGGAGACGCTGAAAGTTCATCTCCCGCTCGCCGTGAACACCGGGCTGACAGGTATTCCGTATTGGGGCACGGACATCGGCGGCTTCGTTCCCACAAAAGAATTTACCGCTGATCTTTATGTGCGCTGGTTTCAATTCGGCGCGTTCTGCACTCTCTTCCGCTCTCACGGCCGCGCGTGGAAGCTCCGCCTTCCCTGGGGTTGGAACACCGGAGAGGTCGGTCCCATCGAAAAAGGCAATTACCGGGACTGGGCCACTCCTGATCCCAGCGAACTTCACAACCCGCAAGTCGAACCCATCTGCCGCAAATATCTCGAACTCCGCTACAAAATGTTGCCCTACATCTACAGCGCGGTCCGCGAGTCCACGACAACCGGCATGCCCGTCATGCGCGCGTTATGGATCCACTATCCCGACGATCCCAAAGCAGTTGCTTGCGGCGATCAGTACCTCTGGGGAAAAAGCATAATGGTCGCACCGGTAGTCGAGAAGGAGGCGACAACTCGCAAAGTCTATCTTCCAAAAGGCGATTGGTACGATTTCTGGACTAACGAGCGCACCGAAGGAGCCCGCGAAATAACCCGCACAGTGGATCTGGAAACGATGCCCTTGTATGTCCGCGCGGGAACGATCCTGCCTCTCGGTCCAGTGAAACAATACACCGCCGAAAAAGTGGATCAGCCTTGTTCCATTTCCATTTATCCCGGCGCGGATGGCTCGTTCCTGCTTTACGAAGATGACGGCAGCTCTTTCAACTATCGCAAGGGCGATTGGATGGGCATCCAAATGACCTGGAATGACGCGACTCGAAAGCTGACTCTCCATCTCGCCGAAGGCTCCCGCATGCTCCCGCCCACCCAGCGCAAATTGGAAGTCCAGCTCGGAAAGGACACGCAGTCCGTAGTGTTCGATGGAAAGCCGCAGACCGTTTCTTTCTGAGGAATGGGAAGCTATGGTTGGACACGCAAAATGGCGCAGAGACTAACGCGAGTTCGCGTCGTTGATTCGCACACCGGCGGCGAGCCCACCAGGGTCATCGTCGAGGGCGGTCCCACTCTGTCTTCTCCCAGCATGCCCTCGAAGCTCGACGAATTCCGCCGCGACCACGACTATATTCGCCACGCCCTCGTCAACGAACCTCGTGGCTCCGCAGTGATTGTCGGCGCGCTGCTCTGCGATCCGGTCAACCCCGGCAGCGCCGCCGGCGTAATCTTCTTCAACAACGTCGGCTACCTCGGCATGTGCGTCCACGGAACCATCGGCCTCATGGTCACCCTTTCTCACCTCGGTCGCATCGCCCTCGGCGAACACAAATTGGATACTCCCGTTGGCACGGTCACCGCGACTCTTCACGAACACGGCGAAGTCACCGTAGCCAATGTACCCAGCCGTCGCACTGCCGCCCGCGTACCCGTCCAAGTCCCCGGTATTGGTACCGTCCACGGCGACATCGCCTGGGGCGGCAACTGGTTTTTCCTCGTCAACGAGCACTCCTTCGCGCTCAACATCAACAACATCGAAAGTCTCACTCAGTTCACCTGGGCCATCCGCAAAGCCCTCGAAGAAAACAACATCAAAGGCGCGGACGGCGCACGGATTGACCACATCGAGCTATTCAGTCCCTCCTCGACTCCAGGCATTGACAGCAAAAACTTCGTCCTCTGCCCTGGGAAAGAGTACGACCGTTCGCCCTGCGGTACCGGCACAAGCGCCAAGCTCGCCTGCCTCTATGAAGACGGAAAACTCCAGCCAGGCGGCGTCTGGCGCCAGGAAAGCATTGTCGGCAGCCTCTTCGAAGGCCGCGTGCGCGTTCAGGATGGCCAGATCATTCCCATCATCAAAGGCTCTGCGCACATCACTTCCGAAGCCGATTTTCTCTTCCATGCCAACGATCCATTCCGCTACGGCATACCGGAATGACTGGATTGACTGGTACCGCCGATGTTCTGATCGCAGGCGCTGGAATTGTCGGCGCCGCCTGCGCGTGGGAACTGGCGAAAGCGCACCTGCGCGTTGCCGTCGTGGACCAAAGTTTCCCCGCATCCGGTGCAACCGGCGCCGCCATGGGCCACATCGTCGTGATGGACGATTCCGAAGCGCAGTTTGCCCTTACTCGCTACTCGCAAACTCTTTGGGACGAACTTCGCGATGATTTGCCCGCCAATGTCGAATTTGATCGCTGCGGCACAATCTGGGTAGCAACCGATGAAGCGGAACTCGCCGAAGTCCGCAGAAAATCCGCCTACTACTGCGAACGCGCCGTACCCACCGAAATCCTCGATTCCGCCGCACTGCAAAACGCCGAACCCAGCTTGCTCGCCCCACTCGCAGGCGGCCTCCTGGTCCCAGGAGATTCTGTCGTCTATCCTGCCGCCGCGGCGGCATATTTTCTCGAAAGAGCCGCCGCCTTGGGCGCAAAGCTCCATCTCGGAAAACGCATTACAAAACTTGGCCAGGGAACCACCCGCCTCGAAGACGGCACGACTCTCGAAGCTGGAAAACTCATCAACGCCAGTGGTCAACTCGCCGCAAAGCTCACTCCGGGCATCCAGGTCAAGCCGCGCAAGGGCCATCTCGTGATCACCGATCGCTATCCCGGCACGGTTCACCACCAATTGGTCGAACTCGGCTACCTGAAATCGGCCCACTCCGTAGCAACCGATTCGGTCGCCTTCAATGTCCAGCCCCGCAAAACCGGCCAGCTCCTCATCGGTTCTTCCCGTCAATACGGCGTCGAGCACGACAAAGTGGAACCAGTTATCCTATCGCGCATGCTCCAACGCGCATTCGAATACATCCCCAAATTACGCGCCCTCTCCGCCATCCGCGTCTGGACCGGTTTCCGTCCCGCCACGCCCGACAAACTTCCGCTCATCGGCCCCTGCCTCGAAGATCCAACGCTCTACCTCGCCACTGGCCACGAAGGCCTCGGCATCACCACATCGCTCGCCACGGCAAAACTAATGGCCGCCCAAATTTTGAATAGCGCACCAAAAATTCCGATGGAGCCCTATCTGCCGTCAAGGCAAATGGTGGCAGACGTCCATGCCTAAGGATGTTCATGCCTGAGCGAACTCATGCCTGAAAACGTCACAGTCTACGTAAACGACCTCCCCGTAACCGTGCCAACAGGCGCAACGGTCGCAGTAGCCGTCATGCTCTCCAGCAACGTGTGTCGCACCTCCGTCTCCGGCGAACCCCGCGCCCCGCTCTGCGCCATGGGCGCCTGTTTCGAATGCCGCGTTGAAATTAACGAAGTACGCCATCTCCGCAGTTGCCAGGTCGCCTGCGAGCCGCAAATGAAAATCAAGGTCGGTAGATAGCGTCGTGATGCAGCAAACGTTCGAAATCGTCGTCATCGGCGGTGGCCCCGCAGGAATCGCCGCGGCAGTCGCCGCCTCGCAATCGAGCAAACGCGTTGCTGTCCTCGATGACAACCCGCGCGTCGGCGGTCAGATTTGGCGCGGTGGCCCCGGCCTGGCTCAACCCAAGGCCGCTGCCCGCTGGTTCTATCAACTCGAAACCGCGAACGTGCGCGTCTTCAACGGCGCCAGGGTAATCCACGCAGACGCGAGCGCCCGCACACTGCAAGCCGAAACCACGCGCGAAATCTTTCCCATCGGCTACCAAAATCTGATTCTCGCCACCGGCGCCCGCGAACTCTTCCTCCCATTCCCCGGCTGGACCCTTCCCAATGTCATGGGGGCCGGCGGCTTCCAAGCCCTCGTAAAATCCGGCCTTCCCATCGCAGGCAAGCGCGTCGTCGTCGCAGGCACAGGCCCGCTCCTCTTGGCCGTCGCTGCCTACCTCTGCGATCATGGCGCAAACGTCGCACGCATCTGCGAACAAGCCTCTTCTTCCTCCCTGGCTGCGTTCGCATTACGAATGCTCGCGTTTCCCGGCAAACTCAGGGAAGCGCTTTCCCTCCGCTACAAAAGCCGCTTCGCAAAGTACGCAACCCAAAGCTGGCCCGTCTCCGCGCACGGAAAAATTTCCCTCGAATCCATAACCATTTCCGAAAGCGGCCGCCTCCGCGAAATCCCCTGCGACTACCTCGCGTGCGCCTTTCATCTAATCCCCAACACAGAGCTCCCCCGAATGCTCGGCTGCCACTTGAACCAGGAGGCCTTCGTCGAAACCGACGAACTGCAGCAAACGTTGCACCAAGGTATCTATTGCGCGGGAGAACCAACGGGAATCGGCGGAGTGGAACTCTCCACAATCGAAGGCCGCATCGCGGGCCATGCCGCCGCGAATGACAAACGCGCAGCAGCAAAGCTCTTCCCAGCGCGCGCGCGTTACCGCAAACTAGCCGCAGCCATGAAACAAGCATTCCGTCTCCGCCCCGAACTGGCCACTCTTGCAAAGCCGGACACGTTTCTCTGCCGCTGCGAAGACGTCACGCTGCACCAAGTCCGCCAACATAATTCCTGGAAATCCGCCAAGCTCCACACTCGCTGCGGCATGGGCCCCTGCCAGGGACGCATCTGCGGCGCTGCCGCAAATTTTCTCTTTGGCTGGAACATTGAATCCGCGCGTCCCCCCGTTTTCCCCGCGCGTTGTGAAAGCCTAGCGGCCATCTCATCTTTAACGTCATCCTTAACGACAGAAACAGAACCACCGCAATTCCACGGAGGCTTTCAATGAAGTGGCAGGGCGTAATTCCCGCAATCACCACATGCTTCAAATCCGGCTCGCAAATAGATCACGCCTTCATGGCCCACCACTGCCAATGGCTCATCGAAAATGGTTGCACCGGCGTGGTCGCTCTCGGCTCTCTCGGCGAAGGCGCCACGCTCGGCTTTGACGAAAAGGTCACCATTCTCCACACCTGCGTCAACGCTCTGAAAGGCAAAGCCCCGGTCGCCGCGGCCATCTCTTCTCTCACCACGGCGGAATCCGTCGCGCTTGCCAAAGCCGGCCACGCCGCTGGCTGCGAAGGCCTCATGGTCCTCCCGCCCTACGTTTACAAGGGTGATTGGCGCGAAATGAAAGCCCACGTCGCCGCCGTCTTCGAAGCCACGCCGCTGAGCTGCATGCTCTACAACAATCCCATCGCCTACGGAACCGATTTTCTCCCCGAACACATCCAGGAACTCGCCGCCGAGTACAAAAATTTCCACTCCGTAAAAGAATCCAGCGCCGACGTTCGCCGTGTCTCCGCTATCCGCGCCTTAATTGGCGAACGCCTCGCCATTCTCGTCGGCGTGGATGACGCCATCCTCGAAGCCATCGGAATCGGCGCGGTAGGCTGGATCGCCGGCCTTGCCAACGCCCTGCCTCGCGAATCCGTTGATCTTTTCCATTACGGCCTCGAAGGAAAGTCCTCCGAAGCCTTCGAACTCTATCGCTGGTTTCTTCCGCTCCTCCGCCTCGACACCGTTCCCAAATTTGTTCAGCTCATCAAATTAGTCCAGGAAGAACTCGGCGTCGGCAACGCCGATGTCCGTCCTCCCAAACTTCGCCTCACCGGCAAAGAGCTCGAGCACGCCAGAAATTTAATAGCGCAAGCCATCCGCACGCGCCCAAAAAACGCGAGCACCGAACTTCGCCAGGCAGCTCGCTGAAATGGACTCTCCAATGAACCTCCTGGGTAATTCACTTCTCGGCTTTCGCGATTTCGCCGGCTCGAACAACGCCTTTCGCGCTTTCAACGTTTCCACCGGCGAACAACTTGATCCGCCATTTCACGCCGCCACTCTAACCGAAGTGGATCTGGCCGCAAGCCTGGCCACCCAGGCCTTTCCGATCTACAGCCGTCTAAAATCCGTCGAAAAAGCCACTTTCCTGAAAAGCATCGCCTCGCGTATCGAAGCGCACGCCGAGCAAATCATCGAACGCGCCTATCTCGAAACCGCCTTGCCCAAGCCGCGCCTGCAGTCCGAAACCGCGCGCACCTGCAATCAGCTCCGCCTCTTCGCGGCCGTTGTCGAAGAAGGCTCCTGGGTCTCGGCGCGATTGGACCGGCCGGATCCGCAAAGAAAACCCCTGCCCAAGCCCGGCATTCGCTCCATGCTGCATCCGCTCGGGCCAGTCGCCGTTTTTGGCGCCAGCAACTTTCCACTGGCGTTTTCCGTTGCCGGCGGTGACACCGCCTCCGCCCTTGCCGCCGGAAATCCCGTCATCGTCAAGGCCCACCCCGCACATCCCGGCACCAGTGAACTCGTTGGCAGAGCCATCCGCGATTGCGTCAGAGAACACAGCTTTCCCGAAGGGGTCTTCTCTCTTCTCTTTGACTCTGGCAATACGATCGGCGCTGCCCTCGTGCAGCATCCTCTTGTCAAAGCTGGTGCCTTCACCGGCTCCACGCAAGCCGGACGTGCCCTGATGAATCTCGCCGTGAACCGCCCCGAACCAATCCCATTCTTTGGCGAAATGGGCAGCACCAATCCGGTATTCCTGCTTCCTGGCGCCATAGCCGCTCGCGGCCGCGAAATCGCCACGCAACTCTACGGATCCTTCACGCTCGGCAGCGGCCAGTTTTGCACCAAGCCTGGTATGGTTTTCCTCCCGGAATCGGAATCCTCCGTCCCGTTCCTCGCCGAATTTCAGGAAGCCGTCGCCCGCGCTCCGAAGTTCACTCTTCTGACTTCCGGCATTCGCAATGCCTATCAGCGCGAAATCCTAAACAGAAAAGAGCGAGGGGATATCCGCACTATTGCAGAAGGGGAAGCCGCCGGCGATAGCGGAGCATTTCTTGCCCAAGCTGCCGTTTTTCAGACCGATGTACCCACACTCCTCGCCCATTCCGATCTCGCGTCCGAAGTTTTCGGCCCATCCACTCTGCTCATCCGTTTTTCCAGCAAGGCACAAATTCTCGAGGCCGCCCGCAATCTCGGCGGCCATCTGACCGCCACAATCCAAGGCACCGAAGCGGACCTCGCTGAATTCGCCGAACTCGTCGAAATCCTGAAGAACAAAGTCGGCCGCATTATTTTCAATGGCTATCCAACCGGCGTCGAAGTCACCCATGCCATGATTCACGGCGGACCCTACCCCGCCAGCACGGACAGCCGCACAACCTCCGTCGGCACACAATCCATTTTCCGTTTCGCTCGTCCCGTCTGCTATCAGGATTTTCCAGACGCGGCCTTGCCCGACGAGCTCAAAGATCAAAACCCGCTTGGTATTTGGAGAATGCTGGACGGCCAACTCACCCGCGAGCCGTTGTAAAGCTCATTGGCACACGACATCAACATGCGTGATGCTCCACGTCTCGCCAATCTTTTCCCACACCGTAAAAACTACAAACACATCGCCGTCACTCGCCCGTTCGGGGAAAACCGCCCAATACAAAGTTCCGTGCTTTTCTACTGCGCCCTCGAGAAATTTCCTGTAGCCCGATTCCCTGAACTGGTCGCGAAACAGCCGTCCCAGCGAATCGTGGTCGAGCATCGCGATCAGGAAATGCTCTTTACCAATATCGTTCGCCGCTTCGCTCGTCCACTCCGGCGGCAAGCTGCTCCACGCTTTGAAAATATCCTGCGTCGTTGTCTTTTTCGGAAATCCCGAAGGCACTCCCATCAGATTCGATGCCATGATGCTCCTGCTTTTGTCTGGCGGTGTCCCGCTTTTATACCAACCATCGCAATACGTTCCAATAATGGGCGCAGCTTCGTAGGCGCTCTTATCCAAAAACGCCAGCGTTTTCGCCTGGTCTCTTTCCGCAAGCCACGCGTTCATGAATTCCGCTAAACGGCGTTGAAAATCCGGCGCAGCCGCTTGCTTTGTTCTGCCTGCGCCAGTCTCTTTCCGCGTAGCCGCTACAGGAGCCGCGGCACCTTGCACCTTCACAGTGCTCATCGCTGCCGAAAAGACTTTTACGTCCTTCGAGGCGTAGGCGATAAAGTTCCACAGCACGGCATAGGAGTTAACTTCCGTTGCGTAGGTTGATATAAAAACTTCTCTTTGCGCTCCTCCTTCTTCAGGGATTGCGCCGTGAGACTCCACGTGATGAAATGCGCGCCCGCCGACCGTTTCCAATCCGCGTTTTGCCGTCTGCGCCCCGACGGCTTGGCTTGCCGCCTCGGTGAGCTTTTCAAGACCGTCCGGCCCATAGGAACTCAGGACGGACATCGGAACCGCCGTAACCATCGCCTGTCCGCGTTCACTCTCGCCACCACACAATAGAACGATCGACTCCCGCTCGTGCGAGCCCCACAAAATGTACTCGGCTTCCGGACCGATTCCAGTCCTGCCGCTTTCGCCTCGCGCTTTCGCTATCCGTGTGGCCGCCGCATCCCGGATTTGCACGCCTTCGGGCAATTCATAACTCACGCCAACCAGGGGGTTCGAGCAGGTTCTCCCGGAAATAATCGTGGCATTCTCGATCACGCGAGAGTCAAAATCCGCCGCCGCGCTTTGCGCGTGGCCACTCGCAACTGCCGGCTGCAGAACCAGTAGCAGAAAAATAGGCCGAAAAACCAGCTGAAAAACCGGTCGAAAAACTTGATCAGCCGCACAACCGAATATTTTTACAGTCGGGGAAGGCTTCATCCGTCGTCTCTGTGCCATCGACGGATTCTATCTGAGTTCTCTGATCACTCTGGAGGAAACTTAGTCTTTGATCTCCACCGCAGGCTGCGCCGCGCGTTTCGAGGAGGTCCGCGTTTTAACCTGATTGTTCGTCGGCGGAAATGTCGTTGAGTTGCGGAGGATTAGTTGCGTCTTCAACACGTATTCCGTTCCCGTCGGTACGGGCTCTGCTCTTTGCACTTCGTTCAGCAGCGCGTTGAACGCCAGCGTAGCGATCTCTGCCTGCGACATTTGAATGGTTGTCAGCGGCGGAATCATGAAGTCGGCCAGCCGCGTATCGTCAAATCCAATCACCGACAATTCTTGCGGCACCCCTATCCCTAGGTCAAACGCTTGCCGCATCACTCCAATCGCCGTCATGTCATTCGAGCAAACGAGCGCCGTTGGCTGTTCTCGCAGTTTGTAAAGTTTCTGCAGGGCGCGTTTCCCTCCCTCCAGCCGGTGGTCTCCCTCGACGATGAACTCCGGGTTCACTTGCAGGCCGATCTCAAGCATGGATTTCTCAAACGCAATTTTGCGGGCCAGCGCGGAACGCAACCGCAGGGGCCCCGTTACGAAACCGATGCGTTCGTGCCGCATCGCAGCCAGGTGTTGCACGGCTTGCCGGATTCCATGCGCATAATCCACTCGAATATTGCTCACCCGCGGCGCTTTCGGCCCAACGTCCACGAACACCAGCGGCAAATTCCGGAATCGCAGGTGCTCCAACAACTCCTCTTCCATTCCGAAGGTGAGTATGGCGACTCCGTCCACGCGGCTCTCAATCATCCTCCGGACGGCAAGTTCCATTCTTTTGGGATCGTGAATCGTCGAGGTCAGAAGAATTTCGTAGTTTTGTTCTACGGCCATCGTCTCGAACGTCTGTACAATTTCGGGGAAGAAAGGGTTGGTGATTTCGGAAACGATCAAGCCAAACACGCGACTTCGTCCGGAAACCAGTGCGCGCGCCTGCCGGTTGGGGTAATATCCCAACTCAGCGATCGCTTTCCACACGCGTTTTGCTAATTGCGCATCGACCGTCGCCACCTGGTTGACCGTACGCGACACGGTGGCAGTTGATACGCGGGCCCTTCTTGCGACATCGCGAATGTCCACAAGTCCTCTTTTTCCCTCAGGAAAGTTCGATTGATCACAGTATACGCTATCTCAAATCACTCACAAAACCGCTGTTCTGGCGCTGGTGCGTTCCCTTTCAACAAGAAAGAAGGCAGATTTTCACGATTGGAAATCCGCGATGTCCGCTTCTGGAGAAGTTTCCGCTCAGTAGCCGTTTGAAAAACGCCGGCCAATCCCCTTGCCAAGAGCTCCGCATCATGGTAAACGTTTACTTAATCATCGCTGTACTTTGGTGGTGCGCTAACTGCCTCTAAGGGACTTTTCATGCTCACACTTTCCCGTTTGCTCTTCGCTTTTCTCTCTCTTCTGATTCTCTCCACCACTTTCTCGGCAAGGGGGGCGGAACGCAAAGTGCTCGTCTCCGATTTCGGCAAGACCAAGGATGGCGCTGCCGTCTCCCGCTTCGTCCTCACCAACAATAAGGGAGTCGAAGCCGTTATCATCAGCTACGGCGCCACGCTCGTTTCCCTGAAGGTTCCTGGTCGCGACGGCAAACTCTCCGACATCGTTCTTGGGTACGACACTCTCGATGCCTACGAAGCGGGCACATCTTTTTTTGGCGCCACCATTGGGCGGTATGGCAACAGGATCGCCGCCGGCCAATTTTCGCTGGACGGAACTGCGTTTCATTTGCCGAAAAACGACGGGCCCAATACCCTCCACGGAGGTGTCCGCGGTTTCAACAAACGCATTTGGACGGGAGCTGACCATTCCCGTGCCGATGCGCAAGTTCTCGAGATGACCTACACGAGTGCGGACGGCGAAGAAGGTTTTCCTGGCACGCTGACGGCCGTCGTTACGTTCACTCTGCCGGCCGAAACCAACGAATTGCGCATCGATTATTCCGCCAAAACCGATAAAGACACCGTCGTCAACCTCACCAATCACAGTTATTTCAATTTGTCCGGCGATCCCAGCAAGGAAATCCTCGACCATCAGCTGCTCTTGCGTGCGGCGAAATTTACTCCGGTGGATTCCACTTTGATTCCGACCGGGGAATTGCGCGCCGTCAGCGGCACTCCTTTTGATTTCAACAAAGCCACTGCCATCGGCGCCCGCATCAACCAGGATGACGAGCAGTTGAAATTCGGCAAGGGCTACGACCACAACTGGGTGTTGACGCGCACGGACCAAAAAGGCTTGCAGCTTGCCGCCGAAGTTTTTGAGCCCACCAGCGGAAGAGTTTTGGAAGTGCTCACAACGGAGCCTGGCCTCCAGTTTTACAGCGGCAACTTTCTCGACGGCTCAGCCAAGGGAAAAGGCGGCCAGCCCTACAACCATCGCACCGGTCTGTGCCTTGAAACGCAGCACTTTCCCGATTCGCCGAATCATGCGAATTTTCCGTCCACCGAATTGAAGCCCGGTCAAACGTACCGGACCACGACGGTCCTTCGATTTTCGAGCCGGAAGTGAGGTAAAGTTCTCCGCGCACAAGGGCGGCCGGTTTTGATTTTGTTTGCTTGGTTACTGTAGTGACGAGTCGAGGGTGAATGCTGTTAGCAAATTTACGCGAACAAGTCTTGGAAGCGAATCTGGACCTCGTGCGAAGAGGCCTGGTGCTTTCGACCTTTGGCAACGCCAGCGGCGTCGCCCGCGAGGAAGGCTTGATCGTTATCAAGCCGAGCGGTGTTCCCTACGACGAAATGAAACCGCAGGATCTTGTTGTGACCGACATGCATGGCAAGGTCGTCGAAGGCACGCTGCGTCCTTCTTCCGATCTTCCCACGCATGCCGCGCTGTACCGCGCGTTCTCTGCGATTGGTGGAATTGCTCACACCCATTCCGAATATGCCACAGCGTGGGCGCAGGCGCGCAAATCGATTCCGTGCTTCGGCACCACGCACGCCGATTATTTTCATGGCCCGATTCCGCTGACCAAAGTCATGACCGATAGCGAAATCACTGGCGAGTACGAGGCCAACACGGGAGTGGCGATTATTCGCGCGTTCAAGAAAATCGATCCAATGGCAGTTCCGGCAGTCCTGGTGGCGAACCACGGACCATTTGCGTGGGGCGCGGATGCGAAGAAGGCCGCCGAAAACGCATGGATGCTCGAAGCCGCGGCGCGCATCGCCTGGTTCACGGTGGGAATCAACGCGAAGGCCGCGCCAGTCGGAAAGACGCTGCATGACAAGCACTTTTTGAGGAAGCACGGAAAGAAAGCATATTACGGTCAGGCGGCGGGAAAGAAATGACGCTCCCATCCGGTTTGCCGTTGCATCTGAGCTTTCCGAACGGTGGATCGGCCAGGGAGAGGATGCCGATTTGCGATGGCATGAGAGACTTTGTGCTCACAAGAGATTCGCGGCGATTCTGGAAATTCGTTCAAGCCGCAAAAGGAAGCAGCTGAGAGAGGAAGCGACGTAACGGACCATGGCGACCAAACGAAAAATGACGATGGGAGTGATCGTGGGGAATCGCGGATTTTTCCCCGATCATCTGGCGAAAACCGGCCGCGAAGAGATGATCCAGACTTTGCAGAAGGCCGGCATGGATGCGGTCGTGCTCGGGCCGGAGCAGAGCAAGCACGGCGCGGTCGAAACGTACGAAGAAGCGAAGCGCTGCGCGGATCTTTTCAAATCCAAAGCCGATGCGATGGATGGCGTTATCGTCACACTGCCGAATTTCGGCGACGAGCGCGCCATCGCTGACACGCTGCGGCTGGCGCGGCTGGGCGTGCCCGTGCTGGTGCAAGCGACCCCGGATACGCAATCGAAGATGACCATCACGCACCGGCGCGACAGCTTTTGCGGCAAGATGTCCGCCTGCAATAACTTGACGCAATACGGCATTCCTTATTCGCTCACGACACTGCACACCGAAGCGCCGGACTCAGCGGAATTCACGAAGGATTTGGAATGGTTCGCCGCGGTGTGCCGCATCGTGAAAGGTTTCAGGAATTTGCGGATCGGAGCGCTGGGCGCGCGGCCCACCGCGTTTAATACCGTGCGTTACAGCGAGAAGCTGCTCGAGAAAAGCGGGATTTCCGTAGAAACGCTCGACCTCTCGGAAGTTCTGGGCCGCATCAGCCGCATGAAGGATTCGGACGATGCGGCGGTGCAGAAACTGCAATCCATTCAGAAATACGTTTCGACGCAAGACATTCCTCAGGCTGCGCTGATGAAGATGGCGAAGCTGGGCGCGGTCGTGGACGAATGGATGAAGGCCACGCACGTGCAAATCAGCGCGGTGCAGTGCTGGACTTCGCTCGAAGAAAATCTCGGCGTCGTGCCCTGTACGGTAATGAGCATGATGAGCGACTCGCTTCTATCGAGCGCCTGCGAAGTGGATGTCTGCGGCGTGCTGGGAATGCACGCGTTGCAGCTCGCGTCCGAGACTCCGAGCGCTCTGCTCGATTGGAACAACAACTACGGCAGCGATCCCAACAAGGCGGTTTGCTTCCACTGCAGCAATCTGCCGAAACATTTCTTCAAGGACGTAAAAATGGATTATCAGGCCATCATCGCGGGCACCGTGGGCAAGGACAATACGTTCGGCACCTGCGTCGGGCAGGTGAAAGCCGGAGCCATGAGTTTCGCGCGCTTCTCCACCGATGATTTCGCCGGCACGATTCGCGGCTACTCCGGCGGCGGAAGATTCACGGACGATCCGCTGGAAACGTTTGGCGGCGCGGGCGTCGTGGAAATTCCCGGGCTGCAGAAGCTGCTGCGCTACATCTGCGAAAACGGTTTCGAGCATCATGTGGCCGCGAACTTTTCGACGGTGGCTCCCGCGGTTCACGAAGCGACTTCCCGTTATCTCGGCTGGGATATGTACGCGCACTCGGCCTGAGAATTCTTCTACACGGAGCAGGCACAAATTCCATGGCAATCGTGGCTGGCGTGGATTATGGAACTCTGAGCGTCCGCGTTTCGATTGTGGACAGCGAACGCGGCTTGTTGGCGACGGCGCTTGCGGAGTATCCGCTGCACCGTAAACGCGAAGACCCTGAATATGCTACGCAGTCGCATGACGACCAGATGGGGGCCCTCGCGGTTGCCACTCGGGAAGCGGTGCGCCTGGCTGGAATTTCCGGCGATCAAGTTCAGGCGCTCGCGATTGACACAACCGGCTCCTCCGTCATTCCAGTTGGAAAAAATCTCGAACCGCTGGATGAATATTATCTGTGGTGCGATCACCGGGCGAAAGCGGAGGCTGCGGAAATCACCGAGGCGGCCCACCGCGAAGGGCTTCAAGCGATTCAGTGGTGCGGCGGCGTGTATTCCTCCGAATGGGGCTTCTCGAAGCTGCTGCACTGGCTGCGGCACAATCCAGAGAAACGCGCGCACTTTGTTTCCGCTTTCGAACATTGCGACATGGCGGCGGCCACGCTTTGCGGAATTACCGATGCTCGGCAAGTAAAGCGCAGCGCTTGCGCGATGGGTCACAAGTGGATGTGGAATGGGGATTTAGGCGGCCTGCCTTCGGAAGAATTTCTCGTCAAGGTCGATCCTTTGTTTGCGGGCGTGCGAGAAAAACTTCAGGGGGAATATGTCACCTCGGACCTCATCGCCGGAAAATTATCCGCGGCGTGGGCCGAAAAGCTCGGACTGAAAGCCGGCATACCGATTCCCGTCGGTGCATTCGACGCGCATTGGGATGCGATTGGAGCCGGTTGCCGCACGGACGACATGGTGAATGTCGTTGGCACCTCGACCTGCATCATTGGCATTACTCCTTCGGTCAATTTGGTTCCCGGCGTGTGCGGCGTTGTGCAGGGAAGCGTGCATCCGCAGCGCACCGGGATTGAGGCTGGGCTTTCGGCCGTGGGCGATATTTTCAATACGATCGCGAGCCGCGCTGGAACCGATGTTGCCACGTTGAGCCAGGGACTCGAGAAGTACAAAGCGGGGCAGACCGGGCTTTTGCGCATGACCTGGGACAACGGCGACCGGACTGTGCTCGTGAATCCCAATCTGCGCGGGATTACGCTGGGGTGGAATTTGCAGAGCACCGCGCAGGACGAACTGTTTGCCGCGATTGAAGGGACTGCGTTTCACACGCGCATCATTCTGGATCGCATGGCCGAGCATGGCGTCGAGATCAAGCGCGTCATCAATGCCGGTGGCATTCCGCAGAAGAACAAAGTGCTGAACCAGGTTTACGCGAACGTTTTGCGGAGGCCCGTGCTGGTTCCCAATAAGAGTGTGACGAGTCTTGGGTCGGCGATTTTTGCGTTTCTGGCGGCCGGGACGTTTAAGACCGTGGACGAGGCGCAGGATAAGATTTGCCCTGGTTATGCGGTCTTTACACCTGAGCAGTCAACGCGAGAGGTTTACGATTCGCTGTATGCGCTGTACCGAAAGATTTATTTCGCGCTTGGACAGCCGAGTGACAAGCCATTCGGCGATGTCCTCCCGACGCTGATTCGCGTAGCGGAACGGGCTCACGCGGGTTGATAGAGGATCCGTGTTTCGTGTCCAGTGACCCGTGTCCCGCGGTTCGTGCCCCGGGCCCCGTGATTAATTCCCCTTTAGCCGTGTTCCGCGACCTAGTCACCTGTGTTCAGTGAATCGTGATCAGCGATCAGAAGCACAGACTGAAGTCTGTGCCTCCTGAGGCTGTTTCCCGCGGCGAGCCCATGCTTCATCCTACCGAGCATGACTGTTCGATCCGAAGCTGACCTGCTACTCTCAGCAATCCTGTTGCGCGTGTTCCACTTTCAGCCTCTAATGGGCAACTTAAATTGGCACCAAGGAATCTCTTCGGAGAGGCGAGAGGTCTGCCATGGTTCTCCGTAAATCAACAATTTGTGCTTCTGGGCTTTTTGTCCTTTTTATTTCGGCACAAGTCATTTCGGCTCATCTTGGCCGGGTTGCCAACGAGAATCAATCGACAGCAGACGGATACGGCTCCGGCGGTGCAAAAACGTCATCGTTGTTTTGAGAATTCCCAAGCCGCCAAAGGCGCATTTCTCCGGCTTTCCCTGAACTATCGTGAATGGCTGACGGAGGATGCCGTCGGAGTTGAAGGATGGCCGTAATGATAAACGTTACGACAATGGGAGCACACTCTCATTCTCGCCTCAAGGCATCGTGTGCGTAGACTTTCTACTAAGAGGTCGGCGGGTAGCGGGTTGTTGATACAACCCGCGCAAAAGAAGACTCAATGCGAACGAAAAATGCTTGCTTGGCTGTTTCACTTTTCCTGGCCGTCTGCTTTGCCTCACTGCTGGTCGGCTGTCGACCGCAATATTGGTACCTGGCTGCGAGTAAAAGCCACGATACCATCCAACTCTGTCTCTCCAACGAATCGACGTGCCCCCAACCAGGCGGAGTAAGTCCTAACGGAATTTCCGTTTATCGCTGGGATAACATGCATGACAACGAGCTCGTTTGGGAGACGGAGCCGGATAATTTTGAAACCAGCGGCAGAATCAGCGGATTAATTACCTATGGGGTACCGCCTAGTGGCTGGACCAATAAGACAGCCCCGCCGCCATTGGTCTGCGGGAAGGCTTACCAGGTGAACCCCGCCGCAGACAAGTTATTCGGGCTTAAATGCGACGGGTCTCTCGTCGTTTTGGATTTTCCGCACCTGGAATACTTTTTCCGAAACCTGGATCCTCCGGATGGATGGGAAAAACGTAGAAACAATTAATTTTCGTAGGCATGAGTCAAACGATCTACCCGAATAGGCGAGCCAGTTCGTGTGAAATCGCGTTACAGGACAAGTCCCGTACCAGGACTCCACATATCCGGCAGCGTTTACGTGGGAATGCGTTCGTTGCCCTTTCAGTCGGTCAAAGGCTATACGCCAGCGGATGTTTGGGCTCGTAAAGCATGATGTCGTCCGCACCAGGTACAGCCATCATGACCACGAGTCCGTACCCGTGATCCTGAACTTCGCCGTGGAACTCCGCTCCTTTGGCTTTTAGTTCAGCGATCGTGTGTGAGATGTCGTCGCACATCAGGGAGATCAGATGGTGCCGCGGCGATTCGTACGTCTTGCCATCGTAGACGCTGTGGGTTGGGTGCACGCCCATCTCGCTCCGCCCGGTCTTGAAGATCAGCCAACCCGCGCCTCCGCCCAGCGCGTCCTCGACGTAGGGCCAGCCGAGGACGTCGCGAAGGAATGCGCGCGTTGCGGGGGCATCGTCGGAATAAATCAGGGTGTGGATGCTGGTGATCATCAGACTGAATTACTGAAATCGCCCAAGAGTGTACTATTTTGCTCTACCATCAAACAAGAATCCGAATCCGCTCATCGGACTGGAGATCGAAATTAGGACACTACCCGGGTTAGCAGACCATCAGAATCAGCTCGACCCCGGGGCTGTTATGAGCTTGGAACCTCGCGTCTACTGCTGGGGACGAGGCGGGCCGGGACTCGGCGACGCCGAGAGTCAGTACCGGCCGACGCGCGGCCCGAGCCCCGCGAATCGGGTTAGGAGAGACCTTTACAGGGCCCGGGGAAACTTCTTCGCCAAGTCGGCTAGGCAGGACTCGGCCGTTACGCGAACGCTCCGGTAGCTTCTTCAAAGCACAAAAAAACAGGTGTTCCGCTTTTATGAGGTGCCCTGTGTGCTTATTTTATGGTCCAGGAGATTGGTCTCCACGACGATGTTGCCGTGCGTGGCTTTCGAGTATGGGCAGATTCCGTGTGCTGCATGAATCAGTTCCGTCGCGACCTCGCGGTC